>WBZO01000467.1_pt1 | contig 86549 bp, 71 predicted proteins | sample 5204261 | NCBI WGS metagenome assembly WBZO01 (sample SAMN12412400, study PRJNA552823) | activated sludge metagenome | isolation source: activated sludge from anammox sidestream of wastewater treatment plant... | place: USA: North Carolina | collected 2017-09 | reverse complement strand
CGTGGCTGCAGAGGCAGTGGAGTGCTGCATAACGATAGCTTACAGCTACTCACACTGTAATATCAACCGCATTCTCAGCGCCGGGCCACATCGCGACCTCGTGGTCTCACTCTGCTGACGTGCACCCGCGTGACGGCTTCCGCTTGATCTCCAGCGCGCTCCCCGCTACTCTCGGGAGCCTTCGACGAACGCGGATCGCGCGCAACCGGGACAGACAGGTGTCCAGCCCCGTGGCCATGAGCAAGGTCATCGCAGTCTCCAATCAGAAGGGCGGCGTCGGCAAGACGACAACGGCGATCAACCTCGCCGCATCGCTGGCGCTCGCCGGGCTGAAGGTTCTCGTTGTCGATGTCGACCCTCAGGCCAACCTGACCAGCGGACTGGGGTGCCGCGACCAGGCCGGCGACCGCGGAACCATCTACGACAGCCTCACATGGGAGGGGGATCCCGACAGGCACCCCCTCACCATCATCGGAACCTGCGTCTCCGGCCTCGATCTCATACCGGCCGATCGCCACCTGACCGGCGCCGAAATCGAACTCGTCGCGATGCCAAACCGGGAGTTCCGGCTCAAGCAGGCGCTGCGCCTGATCCGTCAGCCGTACGACTACATCCTCATCGACACGCCGCCCTCCCTTGGCTTGCTCACGTTGAACGCCCTCGTGGCCGCTGACGCCGTCCTCATTCCCCTCCACGCCGAATACTTCGCCCTGGAGGGCCTCGCCGACCTCATGAGCACCATCGATCGGGTCCGACAGACCCTCAACCCCACCCTCGAGATCGCCGGGGTGCTCCTCACCATGCACGACGAGCGCACGAACCTGGCGCAACAGGTGGCCGGCGACGTCCGGGCGTACTTCGGGGCTGGCGTCTTCGCCACGACCATCCCTCGCAATGTCCGCCTGGGCGAAGCCCCGAGTCACGGACTCCCCGTCGTGCTCTACGACGTGAAATCGAAGGGCGCCGAAACCTACCTGGCGCTCGCCAAGGAGATGATCGCTCGCGAACGCGCCGCCATGGCGCCTGGCCAGCCAGTCGCCTGATCGGACACCGCCGTTCGATTCCCACTAGGAGTGAGCCGCGTGGCAGACAAGCGTCCAGCTCTCGGTCGGGGCCTCAGTGCCCTCATCCCAACGAGCCAGCCAGCCGCCAGAGAAGCGCCGTCAGAAGTCGACCTCGACCTGCTCGCACCCAATCCGTACCAGCCTCGCATCGCGTTCGACGAGGAGAGACTGGACGAATTGACGCAGTCGATTCGCGCCAACGGTGTCATCCAGCCCATCCTCGTTCGCCGCCGGGACGGCCGATTCGAGATCATCGCCGGAGAACGACGCTGGCGCGCCGCCCAGCGGGCAGGCCTCCTGAAGGTCCCCGTCGTCGTTCGTGACGTCCCCGACGACAAACTGCTGCAGGTGGCGCTCATCGAGAACATCCAGCGCGAGAACCTCAACCCGATCGACGAAGCACAGGCCTATCAGCGGTTGATGGACGAGTTCCAACTCACGCAGGAAGCCCTGGCCGCCGCCGTGGGCAAGCAGCGATCGACGGTCGCCAACTTCCTGAGACTGTTGAGGTTACCGTCGGCCGTGCGAGGTCAGGTGGCCGCCGGCGATCTCTCCATGGGGCACGCGCGGGCGATCCTGGCGCTCGAACGCGAGGAAGACCAGGTCTCAGCCGCCAGAGAAGTGGTACAGCGCGGCTTCTCGGTCCGTGATACCGAACTGCTCGTCAAGCGCATCGGCGAGCGATTGGCAGCGCCAGCGCCCACACCCAAGCCAGCACCGCCTCCCGCCGACGTGCACACGAGGCAGGCCGAGGATCGCCTCAAGCTCAGCCTCGGAACGCGCGTCCGAATCAGGCGATCCGGCAAGGGCGGCGTGATCGAGATCGAGTTCGTGAGCGAGGACGAACTGCAGCGCCTCTTCGAGCACCTGACGTAGCGGCCGGAGGAGCGGCCCGGGACTCGATGTGAGCATTCGTGATACACATCGGTATCGGCTGTGACATGAGCAAATCAGATAGACAGAAGCGCCTCACGGAATACGCCGCCTGCGCGGGTTGAGCGAGCAAACTCGCCGCCGGCGAGCTCGCTCACGTGCTGAGCGGCATCGGTGTCCCGAAGGACGAACGCGTGCTGGTCGATTTCCGCACCGCCGACGATGGAGGTGTGTTCGCGCTCGACGAGCGGACGGCCCTCGTGCAGACCGTCGATTTCTTCACGCCGGTCGTCGACGACCCCTACGAGTTCGGCGCCATCGCCGCCGCCAACGCGCTGAGCGACGTCTACGCCATGGGCGGCGTGCCGATCTCCGCGCTCGCGATTGCGGCGTTTCCCAAGCGAGACTTCCCCGCGACCGACGTACAGGCCATCTTCCGGGGCGGCCTCGACACGCTGCACGCGGCCGGGGCCGCCCTGCTCGGCGGCCACACCGTGCAGGACAGCGAGGTCAAGTTCGGCTACGCCGTCACGGGAACCGTCGTGCCGGGGCGCCAGTGGACCAATGCCGGCGCGCGGCCCGGCGACCTGCTGCTGCTGACCAAGGCGCTTGGCACCGGCATCGTGGCGACGGCCATCAAGCACGGCAGCGCGCCGGAGGCGATCGTCCGCGCGGCCGTCGCGGTGATGCGCGAGTTGAACGCCGGCGCGGCGCGGGTGCTGCGCGAGACACCGGCCGGCAGCGTGCACGCCTGCACCGACATCACGGGCTTCGGCCTGATCGGGCACGCCTGCGAGGTGGCCGCGGCGAGCGGCGTCCGGTTGCGGTTCGACGTGGCCGCCCTGCCCGAACTGCCGGGCGCGCGCGAACTGGCCGTCACGTTCCAGGCCGGCGGTGCGGCCAGCACCGAGGCGCACGTCGGCGGGCGGGTGAGCCTCGGGTCCGGCCTCGACCCGCTCACCCGGGCGCTCCTCTACGACCCCCAGACCTCGGGCGGACTGCTGGTCTCGCTCGATCCGGCCGCGGGCCCCGGCGTGCTCGACGCCCTGCGCCGAGATGGCGTGGCTGTCGCCGTGGTGGGCCGGGTGGAGGCGCGCGCGGCTGGCGATCCCGTCCTGGTCGACGCGCGCTGAGTGCCGGCCGCCTGAGAGGCCCTGCGCTTGCCGCTCAGTTCATCGGGATGGTATAAATCCACGTTTTGTGCGCTGCGTGGCGGTGGGCGACAGGCGTCCGCCGCGCGATGGGCGCCCCCCGTGAGCACGCGCACGCGGAGGACTATCGTGCTGCCGGACCTGTCGGTCCTCTGGGTCATCTTCTTCGTCCTGCTCTCGATTGCCGTGCTCAACGGCCTCGTGTTCAAGCCGTTGCTGCGCGTGATGCACGAGCGCGAGGAGCGCGTGGCCTCGGCGCGGGCGCTGGCCGAGAAGGCCGCGGCCGATGCCAGGGCCGCCGCCGCGGAGTTCGAGGCGCGTACGGCCGCCGTGCGGGCCGAGGTCTACCGCGAGATGGAGGCGACGCGCCGCGACGCGATGGCGCAGCGCGACGCCCTCATCCAGGACACGCGAGCCGAGGCCGAGGCCGCCCTCGCCGAGGCCAAGCGCCGGCTGGCCGAGGACGTGGCCACCGCCCGGGCCCAGCTCACCCGCGACGCCGACACCATCGGCGCCGACATCGTCGAGCGCGTGCTCGACCGGCGCGCGTCCTAGTCGTGGAGTCACGGGTCATGACGCAGGCTCGTCGGTCACTGTACGGTCGCGGCATCCCCGCGCTGGCGTTGCTCGTGTGCCTGTGGCTCGTGGTGCCTGTCGCGGCGCAGCCTGCCGCCTCCGCCACGGCCGCGACGGCATCGAGCGAGCTGGCCGCGGCGTCCCAGCCTGCCGGTGCGGCGCCCGACCACGGCGCGCACGGGTCCGGGGGCGCTGCCTCCGAAGCCGAACACCACGAGGAGAGCCTGTTCTCGTTCCTCTCGCGGATCGCGAATTTCCTCGTCCTGGCCGGCGGCCTCTACTACCTGCTGCGCAGGCCGCTTGGCGAGTACCTCGCGTCGCGGGCCGTGCAGATCAAGGCCGACCTGGTGGAGGCCGACACCACGCGCCAGGCCGCGACAGCCGAACTCCGCGACATCGATGCGCGGATGAAGGCGCTGCCCGCCGAGGTCGAGGCGATGGCCGCGCAGGGCCGGCGCGAGGTGGAGACCGAACAGCAGCGGATCCGCGTCGCGGCGGCGACCGAGCGCGAGCGTCTGCTGGAGCAGGTCCGCCGCGAGGTGGACCAGCAGTGGCAGGCGGCCCGGCGCGGGCTCAAGCAGGAAGTGGCCGATCTGGTCATCGGCATCGCTCGGCTGCGGATCTCACACGAGATCACCGACCAGGACCGGGCGCGGCTGCTGGATCGGTACGTGGCCCAGGTGAAGACCGCCCATGAGTAGCCGAGCGATCGCGTCCCGCTACGCGCGCGCGCTGTTCGACGTCGCGTTGAAGGAATCCGACCCGGCGCGCGTTGCCGGGCAGCTCTCCGGCTTCGCCGGCCTGATCGAGGGTCACGCCGAGCTCGCGCGGGTGCTGCGCACGCCGGCCGTGCCCCCGAAGATGAAGCGGGGGATCATCGCCGGCCTGCTCGATCGGGTGACGCTGGAATCGCCGCTGCGGAAGCTGCTGCTGCTGCTCGCCGACCGGGATCGGCTCGTGCTGCTGCCGGAACTGGTCGAGGCCTACCACGCCAGGCTGCTGCAGCACCAGCATGTGGTGGAGGCGCAGGTCACGACGGCGGCGCCGATTGGCGAGGAGCGCGCCGGCGCGATCGCGCGCGCGCTCGCCGAGACGACCGGGCGGGAGGTGCGCCTCATGCGCGAGGTCGACCCCGCGCTGATCGGCGGGGTGGTGGCGCGCATCGGCAGCACCGTGTACGACGGCAGCGTGGTGCGTCAACTGGCGCGGCTGCGGGAGCAGCTCGCGCAGGATGCCTAGGCGGCCCGGCGAACGACCCTCGCACAAGGGACAGCGATGAACATCAAGGCAGAGGACATCTCGAAGATCATCCGCGACCAGATCGGCAGCTTCGCGGTCGACGTGGACGTGGCCGAGGTCGGCACCGTCGTGTCGGTGGGTGACGGCATCGCGCGCGTGCACGGCGTGGAGCGTGCCATGGCCGGCGAGATGCTCGAGTTCCCGCACGGCGTGTTCGGCATCGCGCTGAACCTCGACGAGGACAGCGTCGGCGCGGTGCTGCTCGGCGAGAGCCGCGAAATCCGCGAGGGCGACCAGGTGAAGCGCACCGGCCGCATCATCTCCGTGCCGGTGGGCGAAGGCCTGCTCGGCCGCGTGGTGAACGCGCTCGGGCAGCCGGTCGACGGCAAGGGGCCAATCGTCACCGAGCGGTATTCGCCCATCGAGCGCATCGCGCCGGGCGTCGTCGATCGCCAGCCGGTGAAGGAGCCGCTGCAGACGGGCCTGAAGGCCATCGACGCGATGATCCCGATCGGCCGGGGCCAGCGCGAGCTGATCATCGGCGACCGCCAGACGGGGAAGACCGCCATTGCGCTGGACACGATCATCAATCAGCGCGAGACTGGCGTCGTCTGCATCTACAACGCGATCGGACAGAAGCAGTCGACCATCGCGCAGGTCGTGCGCATCCTCGAGGAGCACGACGCGATGCGCTACAGCATCGTCGTCGCGGCGGCGGCCTCCGATCCGGCGCCGATGCTCTACATCAGCCCGTACGCGGCGTGCGCGATGGGCGAGTACTTCCGCGACAACGGGCAGCACGCGCTCGCCGTCTACGACGACCTGTCGAAGCACGCGCAGGCCTACCGCGAGATCTCGCTGCTGCTGCGGCGGCCGCCGGGCCGCGAGGCCTATCCCGGCGACGTGTTCTACCTGCACTCGCGCCTGCTGGAGCGCGCCGCCAAGCTCAACGCCGGCCATGGCGGCGGGTCGCTGACGGCGCTGCCCATCATCGAGACGCAGGCCGGCGACATCTCGGCCTACATCCCCACGAACGTCATTTCGATCACCGACGGCCAGATCTTCCTCGAGAGCGATCTGTTCCACCAGGGCGTGCGTCCGGCGATCAACGTCGGCAACTCGGTGTCGCGCGTGGGCGGGTCTGCGCAGGTGAAGGCGATGCGGCAGGTGGCGGGCTCGCTGCGCCTCGACCTGGCGCAGTACCGCGAGCTGGCTGCCTTCGCGCAGTTCGGATCCGACCTCGACAAGTCGACGCAGGCGCAGTTGAACCGGGGCGCGCGCCTCGTCGAGGTGCTCAAGCAGCCGCAGTACCGGCCGCTGCCCGTCGAGAAGCAGGTGCTGATCATCTACGCCGGCAACAACGGCTACCTCGACGGGCTGTCGACCGGCGAGGTGCGGCGCTACGAGGACGAGGTGTTCCGTTTCCTCGAGGCGCGGCGGCCGGGCGTGCTCACGACGCTCGCCGCGAAGAAGGCGATCGACGACGAGCTGAAGGGCGAGGTCGATGGCGCCCTGAAGGAGTTCGCGCGGGACTTCAAGGCGGCCGCGGCAGCCGTCTGAGGCCGGGCCGAGCGCGAGAGCGATTCTCATGCCGTCACTCATTGACTACCGCCGCCGCATCCGTGCGGTGAAGTCGACGCAGCAGATCACGAAGGCCATGAAGATGGTGGCCGCCTCACGCTTCCGCCGCGCGCAGGAGCGCATCCTCGGAACGCGCCCCTACTACCGGCAGCTCGTCCGGGTGATGCACGGGCTCGCCTCGCGCGTGGAGCCCGACCGGCATCCGCTGTTCGCTGTGCGCGATCTCGACCGGCCGGGGGCCAGGGTGCTGCTGATCGTCATCACGGCGGACAAGGGGTTGTGCGGCGCGTTCAACACCAACGTGATCAAGCTCGCCTCCCAGCACCTGACCGCCACGCCGGAGCGCGCCTACGTGACGGCTCTGATCGGGCGCAAGGGGCGCGACTTCTTCCGGCGCCGCGGTGTGGCCACCCGGTTCGAACTCGTCGGGATCTTCAACGACGTGAGGTTCGCGCACGCGCAGGAGATCGCGCGCGATGCCATCGAGGCGTTCACCTCGGGTGAGGTGGATGCCGTCGATCTCGTCTACAACGAGTTCAAGTCGGCCATCCAGCAGCAGCCCGTCGTCGAGCGCGTGCTGCCGGTGCCGCGGCTGGATCCGGGCGAGATCCCGGCCGGTCACATCGACTACCTCTACGAACCCGATCCGGCGAGGATCTGCGATGCGGTGCTGCCGGAGTACGTGGCGTTCGACATCTACCACGCGCTGCTCGAGTCGGTGGCGGCCGAGCACGGCGCGCGGATGACGGCCATGGACTCGGCCAGCAAGAACGCGGCGGAGGTGATCGAGGGCCTCACGCTGCACATGAACAAGGTGCGGCAGGCCGCGATCACGCGCGAAATCATCGAGGTGGTGTCGGGCGCGCAGGCGCTGTAGCCCTTCGCGCGTCCCCGCGCGCGCCGGGCCGGAAGGGGCCGGCAGTCCGACCGAGGTCAAGGAATCATCATGTCCCAGGCAGTGGCGGCAGAGCAGAAGGTGGGGCGCGTCATCACCGTGATCGGCCCGGTGGTCGACATCGAGTTCGAGGGCGGGCACCTGCCGGCCATCTACAACGCCGTGCAGATCACGGGCGAGGCGGCCGGCGAGCCCGTCGACATCATCGTCGAGGTGGAGCAGCACCTCGGCGAGAGCCGGGTCCGCACCGTGGCGATGAAGCCCACCGATGGCCTGCAGCGCGGCATGCGGGCCGTGGATCTCGGCGAGCCGATCACGATGCCGGTGGGACCGGCCACGCTCGGCCGCGTCATGAACGTGCTGGGCGAGCCGGTGGACTTCGTCGACCGGCCGGTGCCCTCGAGCGAGCGGTGGCCGATCCACCGCCCGGCGCCCACGCTCGAGGAGCAGTCGACCGAGCTGAAGATGTTCGAGACGGGCATCAAGGTGGTCGACCTGCTCGAGCCCTACCTGCAGGGCGGCAAGATCGGCCTGTTCGGCGGTGCGGGCGTCGGCAAGACCGTCATCATCCAGGAGCTGATCCACAACATCGCCATGAAACACGGCGGCGTGTCGGTGTTCGGCGGCGTCGGCGAACGCACGCGCGAGGGCAACGACCTGTGGATCGAGTTCCAGGAGAGCGGCGTCATCGACCTGAACGACGCGGCGAAGTCGCGCGCGGCGCTGGTCTACGGCCAGATGACCGAGCCGCCCGGCGCCCGCCTGCGCGTGGCGCTGTCGGCCCTCACCGTGGCGGAGTACTTCCGTGACGCCGAGGGCAAGGACGTGCTGTTGTTCATCGACAACATCTTCCGCTTCACGCAGGCGGGATCCGAGGTGTCGGCCCTGCTGGGCCGCATGCCGTCGGCGGTGGGCTACCAGCCGACGCTGGCGACCGAGATGGGCGAGCTGCAGGAGCGCATCACGTCCACGCGGAAAGGGTCGATCACGTCGGTGCAGGCCATCTACGTGCCGGCCGACGACTACACCGACCCGGCGCCGGCCACCACCTTCGCGCACCTCGACGCGACCACCAACCTGTCGCGTGCGATCGTCGAGCTGGGCATCTACCCGGCCGTGGATCCGCTGGCCTCCACCTCGCGCATCCTCGATCCGCTGATCATCGGCGAGGAACACTATCAGACGGCGCGATCCGTGAAGCAGGTGCTGCAGCGCTACAAGGACCTGCAGGACATCATCGCGATCCTCGGCATCGACGAGCTCTCGGAGGACGACAAGCTGACGGTGGCGCGCGCGCGCAAGATCCAGCGGTTCCTCAGCCAGCCGTTCTTCGTCGCGCAGCAGTTCACGGGCCGCGAGGGCAAGTACGTGCCGATCGCCGAGACGATCCGCGGCTTCAGGGAGATCCTCGACGGCCAGCACGACCACGTGCCGGAGCAGTGCTTCTACATGTGCGGCGGCATCGAGGAAGTGACCGCGAACTACGAGAAGCTGCGGAAGCAGGGCGACTAGGCGATGTCCATCCCCCCGCACCTCGTCTTCGAGCTGGTCACGCCCGACCGCAGTGTCGTCACCGAGCAGGTGGACGAGGTGCAGCTGCCGGGCGCCGAAGGCTACCTCGGCGTGCTGCCCGGGCACACGCCGCTGCTCACGCAGTTGTCGGTGGGAGAACTGTGGTATCGCAAGGGCCAGCAGCGAACCTACATGTCGGTCGCGTTCGGTCTGGCCGAGGTGCTGCCCGACCGGGTGACGGTCCTCGCGCACGATGCCGAGCGTGCCGAGGAGATCGATGCCATCCGGGCGCAGGCTGCGCGCCAGAGAGCCGAGAGCGAGATGGCGCGGCCCAACGCCACGCCGGACGACATCGACCGGGCGCGCGTCGCGCTGCTGAAGTCGCTGGCGCGCCTGCAGGCGGCGAGCCGGATGCGGACGCGCGGGTAACGTGACCGGCCTTCCCCCGCCGGCCCAGCCGCTGCCGGCCCTGCGCCTTGACTGGGCCGCGGCCACCGATCTGGGGCGCCGCCGCACGAGCAACGAGGACAGCTACGCCGCCCGGCCCGAGATCGGCCTGTTCGCAGTCGCCGACGGCATGGGTGGACACGTCGCCGGCGAAGTCGCCTCGCGCCTGGCCGTGGCGGCCGTGGTGGCCGCCGTCGAGGCGACGCAGGGCTCGGCCGACGAGGTGACGATCAACGTCGACCCGCTGCTGGGCCTGCCCGGATCGCGGCTGCGCGACGCCTTCAAGCGTGCCAGCCGCCAGCTTGCCGCCGCCGTCCGTGACGACGCCGCGCTGCGCGGCATGGCGACCACCACCAGCGCCCTGCTCGTGCAGGGTCAGGAGGCGGCCATCGGCCACGTGGGCGACAGCCGCATCTACCTCGCGCGGGAAGGGCTGGTCGAGCGGCTCACCGACGATCACTCGTGGGTGGAGGAGCAGGTGCGCGCGGGCCTGCTCGACCGCCACATGGCCGACCGTCACCCGTGGCGCAACGTCGTCACGCGGGCGCTGTCGGGCGCCGACGAGCCCGTCGTCGATTACCGCACGCTGCCGCTGCGGCCGGGCGACCGGCTGCTGCTGTGCTCGGACGGCCTGCACGGGGTGATCGGCGAGGCGCGGCTGGCCGATGCCCTCGACCGGCACGACGGCCCGCTCGACGTGCTGTGCGGGCAGCTGGTGGACGAGGCCAACGCCGCCGGCGGCCCCGACAACATCACCCTCGTCGTCCTGGCGGTCCATGCTTCGTAACCTCGTACGGCTGCTCCGCTACCGCGGCCTGATCCAGAGCATGGTCGTGCGGGAGCTCAAGGCGCGCTATCGCGGATCGGTGCTCGGGTTCTTCTGGTCGTTCTTCAACCCGCTGCTCCTGCTGCTCACCTACACCTTCGTGTTCACGGTGGTGCTGCCCGGCATGCACCCCGAGTCGGTGCAGCCCTACGCGCTGTTCTTCTTCTGCGGCATCCTGCCGTGGACGTGGTTCTCCTCGTCACTTTCCGAGGCCGCCAACACCCTGATCGCGGGCGGCAACCTGATCAAGAAGGTGCTGTTTCCGGCCGAGGTGCTGCCCATCGTGGCCGTGCTGGCCAACATGGTGCACTTCTTCCTGGGCCTGCCGATCCTCGTGGCGTTCCTGATCTACTTCAGGCGGCCACTCGATCCGCTCGAACTGCTGTGGTTCCCCGCGATCGTCGGCGTGCAGCTGGTCTTCACCACCGGGCTCGCGCTGCTGCTCTCCGCGCTCACCGTGCACTTCCGCGACATCAAGGACCTGCTCAGCAACCTGCTCACGCTCTGGTTCTTCTCGACGCCGATCATCTACTCGATGCAGATGGCGCCGGAGTCGGTCCGCGGATGGCTCAACCTGAACCCGATGGCGCACCTGACGATCTCCTACCAGGAGGTGCTGTTCTACCCTGGACCCTTCGGGCACTGGAAGTGGCTGGTCGCGCTCGGCCTGGGTTCGATCGTCGTGTTCTTCCTCGGCTACTTCCTCTTCGACCGGCTGCGCGACTCCTTCGCGGAGGAAGTGTGAGATGGCCAGCGCGATCGAGGTCCGCAACGTCACGAAGGTCTACCGCCGCTACGCGCGGCGGCGGCAGTTCGCCACGCTGAAGAGCGCCATCCTCAGCGGGACCATGCTCAGCGACCTGCGCCCCGACGAAACGTTCCCGGCGCTGCGCGACGTGTCGTTCACGGTGGAGGCGGGGCAGACCTACGGCATCATCGGCCGCAACGGATCGGGCAAGTCCACCGCCCTCAAGCTCGTGGCGGGCATCACCAAGCCGACCAGCGGCACGGTGAGGGTCGATGGGCGCGTCTCGGCGCTCATCGAGCTCGGCGCCGGCTTCCACCCGGAGATCTCGGGCCGCGAGAACGTCTACATCAACGGCATCATGCTCGGCCTCTCCAAGCGCGAGATCGCCCGCCGCTTCGACGAGATCGTGGAGTTCGCCGAGCTGGCCGACTTCATCGACGCGCCGGTGAAGACCTACTCCTCGGGCATGTACATGCGCCTGGGGTTCGCGGTGGCGATCCACGTGGACCCCGACGTCCTGCTGGTGGACGAGGTGCTGGCGGTCGGTGACGAGGGCTTCACGCACAAGTGCCTCGACAAGTTCGGTGAGTTCCGCCGCCGCGGCAAGACCGTGCTGCTCGTCACGCACTCGCTCGGCCTGGTGGAGCGATTCTGCGACGAGGTGCTGTGGCTCGACGGAGGGCAGGCGCAGGCCAGCGGCGATCCCCGGCGCATCGTCGGGATGTACGTGACCTCGGTCGAGCGCGCCGAGGAGCGCCAGCTCGCGCGCGACGACCAGCGCAAGCGCGAGGCCGTCGAGACGGCGCCGGCCGCCGGAGAACCGGGGGCCGACGTCCCGGCCCACCCGGTGGAGACGGCCGAGGGGCCGGCGGACATGTTCCGCGCCAGCGAGGGCCGCTGGGGCTCGCGCGAGATCGAGATCTCCGGGGTGACGCTGATCGGCGCCGATGGCGAGCCGGGCCACGTGTTCCACAGCGGCGAACGCGTCACGCTCGCCTTCGACGTGAAGGCGCCGCAGCCGGTCACCGACTTCGTGTTCGGCGTGGGGATCTTCAACGCCGATGGCGTGTGCGTCTACGGCACGAACACCGACATCGAGCAGTTCCGGCCCGACGTGGTGCACGGCGACGGGCAGGCGCGCTTCGTCATCGATGCCCTCGACCTGGTGGAGGGCACCTACAAGCTCGACGTGGCAGTACACAAGCGCGACGGAGTGCCGTACGACTATCACAGGTCGCTCTACACGTTCCGCGTGAAGTCGCGGCAGAAGGACGTGGGCATCTACCGGCCGCCGCACCGGTGGGAGTTCTCGCGCGGCATCCGTTTCCGGCTGCCGGAGTACTGAGGCGGCGGGCTCGTGCCGGGGTCTGCCAGAGCGGGGGCGCTTCACCGGCCCCGCCGGGATTGGCGGCCGGAAGACGCCAGGCCGGCTCGACCCATCACGGGAGCGCGATACGCCGCGCGGCGGTGGGCGCGGCGACGGTCTATACTTGGGTGTTCGCCGCCAGACACGCGTCACGGCAGGCGGGCCGGCTGCCGGCCTTCCTGCGCGCCCCCAACCAGATGACCAGCACTCCACGCGTCCTGCTCTCGCTCGACGAGGCCGCGGCGTTTGCCCGGGCCGAGCGGCGCGCCGGCCGGCGCATCGTCTTCACCAACGGGGTCTTCGACCTGATCCACCCTGGCCACGTGCGCTACCTGCAGGCGGCGCGCACGGAGGGCGACCTGCTCGTCGTCGGGGTGAACTCCGACCGCTCGGTGCGGGCCAACAAGGGCAGGGAGCGCCCCGTGATCCCGCAGGAAGAGCGGGCCGAACTGCTGCTCGCGCTGGCGTGCGTCGACGCGGTGCTCGTCTTCGACGAAGAGACGCCCGACCGGGTGATCCGCGCCATCGGGCCGGACGTGCTCGTGAAGGGCGCCGACTGGGCCCACGACGCCATTGTCGGCCGCGACGTGGTGGAGGCGCGCGGCGGACGGGTGGTGCGCGCCGAGATCGCCGCCGGGTACTCCACCACCGCCATCATCGACCGCGTCCGGGCGCTGCCGCGGCGGAGCTGAGGCCGCGCCGATGCTCGTCGCCGCCCCATCGCTCGCCCTGCAGGCGCTGCTGAAGTCGGCCGCGCGCCGGGTGGGCCTCTACGACCAGGCTGCCGGGTACTCGGGCCTCACCCCGCCGGCCAGGGCACTGTTTGCGGCCGTCGCCTCCGCGGCGCGGCCGCTGCTGCTCGTCGCGCCGACCGATCGAGACGTGGAGCAGTTGACGGCCGACACACGCTACTTCCTCGCCGCCACCGACGGCGTGTCGGCGGCCGACGCGGATCGGCTGGCGCTGCCGTTTCCCTCGCAGGAGGTCGATCCCTACCGCGGCCTGCTGCCGCACCTCGACGTCGCGTCGGCGCGGGCCCGCGCGCTGCTGGCCATGGCCCGTGGGCAGGCACGGGTGATCGTGACCTCCGCGCCAGCGCTGCTGCCCACCCTGAGCCCGCCCGACCGCCTGCTCGCCCTGTCGATCGAGCTCGCCGAGGGTGTCGAGATCTCACCACAGGACCTGCGGGCCCTGCTCGCCGGGGCCGGCTTCGTGCGCGAGGATCCGGTCGACGGACACGGCGAGTACTGCGTACGCGGCGGCGTCGTCGACTTCTTTCCCGTCGGCGATGCGCACCCGATCCGCGTGGAGTTCATCGGCGACACCGTCGAGTCGATCCGCCGCTTCGATCCGGCGACCCAGCGCTCGGTGGGTCCGCTCGACCGCGTCACGATCGTCCCGCTGCGCGAGCACGTCAGCGAGGCGGACGCCGGGGGCCTGCTCGTCGCCGATCGGTCGGCGACGCTGGTCGACTACCTGCGCTGCATGCGCGGGCTCCTGGTGGCGGTGTCGGAAGCCGACGATGTGCGCGCCGCGGGCAGGAAACTCGAGGAGCAGATCCACGCCAGTCACGCCGATGCCACGGCCCGCGGCCAGATCGTTCCGGGCCCCGAGACGCTGATCGCGGGCTGGGACGCGGTCGAGGACATGCTCGACGGCAGCGTGAGGCTCGACGAACTCGACGTGGAGCCTGGCGACGACGGCCAATCGGCCGCCGTGCGTCACGTCGCCTGCCAGCGCGTACTCGAGTTCCGCGGCCGCCTCCATGAGTGGGTCGCCGACATCCGGCGCGCGCGCGATCTCGACGAGACCATCGTCTTCGTCGTCGGCACCGCGGGCCGGGCCGAACGCACGATCGAGTTGCTGCGCGAATACGACCTCACGGCGCAGCCCATCGACGCCGCCGAGACCACGCGCGGCGTGTCGGTGCTGGTGGCGCGCGGCCGCCTGAGCCACGGCTTCCGCCTGCCGGACGCCAGGCTCACCCTGTTTGCCGAGGGCGACGTCTTCGACGAGGACCGCCAGCGCCACGACCGCCGGAAGGTCGCGAGCGGCACCTTCCTGTCGGACTTCCGCGACCTGAAGGCCGGCGACCACGTCGTGCACGTCGATCACGGCATCGGCAGGTTCGTCGGGCTGAAGACGCTCAGCGTGAACGGCGATCCGCAGGAGTTCATGGAGCTGCGCTACGCCGGCGACGCCAAGCTCTTCGTCCCGGTCGAACGCCTCGATCTCGTCCAGAAGTACTCCGGCGCGACCTCGCCATCGCTCGATCGTCTCGGCGGCACGTCGTGGGAGAAGACGCGCACGAAGGCCAGAAAGGCCATGCGCGACATGGCCGACGAGCTGTTGAAGCTCTACGCGGCGCGGCGTGCCCTGACGGGCCACGCCTTCGCCGCCGACACCCACTGGCAGGAGGAGTTCGAGAGCGCGTTCGACTACGACCTGACGCCGGACCAGCACGCGGCCATCACCGACATCAAGCGCGACATGGAGTCGCCGGCGCCGATGGACCGGCTGCTGTGTGGCGATGTCGGCTATGGCAAGACGGAGGTGGCGATACGGGCCGCCTTCAAGGCCGTGCTCGACGGCAAGCAGGTGGCGGTGCTGGCGCCCACCACCGTCCTCGCCTTCCAGCACCTGAAGACGCTCACGCAGCGCTTCGCCGAGTTCCCCGTGCGGGTCGACATGATCAGCCGGTTCCGCACGAAGGCGGAGCAGAAGGCCACGCTCGACGCGCTCGGCACCGGGCGCCTCGACATCCTCGTCGGAACCCACCGGCTGCTGTCGCAGGACGTGAAGTTCCACGACCTCGGCCTGCTCGTGGTCGACGAAGAGCAGCGCTTCGGCGTGCGCCACAAGGAGCGCCTGAAGCAGATGCGCAAGAGGGTGGACGTGCTGACGCTGACCGCCACGCCCATCCCGCGCACGCTGAACATGTCGCTGGTGGGCATCCGCGACATGTCGGTGATCGAGACGCCGCCCCGCGATCGCCTGTCGATCCAGACCCAGGTGGTGAAGTTCGACCAGCGCGTGATCGCGACGGCGATCCGCAACGAACTCGAACGCGGTGGACAGGTGTTCGTCGTCCACAACCGCGTCGAATCGATCTACTCGATGGGCAACCTCCTGCAGCGGCTGGTGCCGGAGGCGCGCATCGGCATCGGGCACGGGCAGATGACCGAGGACGCGCTCGAGCGCGTGATGGTCGACTTCGTCAGCCGCCGCTTCGATGTGCTGCTGGCGACGACGATCGTCGAGAACGGCCTCGACATCCCCAACGCGAACACCATCATCGTGAACCGTGCCGATCGCTACGGGCTGTCGCAGCTCTATCAGCTGCGGGGCCGGGTCGGGCGTTCCGACCGGCGCGCGTACGCCTACCTGCTGATCCCGCCCGAGGACGGCCTGACGCCGACCGCCCGCAAGCGCCTGGCGGCCATCAAGGAGTTCAGCGACCTGGGCTCGGGATTCCGCGTCGCCGCGCTCGACCTCGAGATCCGCGGGGCCGGCAACCTGCTCGGCGGCGAGCAGAGCGGCCTGATCGAAGGCATCGGCTTCGAGATGTACGCGAAACTGCTCGAGGAGACCGTCCGCGAACTCAAGGGCGAGGATCTCGAGGACGATGTCCGCGCGACGGTCAACCTCAAGGTCGATTTGCGGCTCGACGAGGACTACATCGGCGACATGAACCAGCGGCTCAGCGTCTACCGGCGCATCGCCGCGACCCGCACCACCGCCGCGCTCGACGCGATTCTCGCCGAGGTGCGCGATCGCTACGGTCCGCTGCCGCCCTCCACGAAGAACCTCGAGGGCTACGCCCGCATCCGGCTCGCGGCCGATCGCCTGCGCGTCGAGTCGATCGAGCGCGAGCGCCGGATCGTGTCGCTGAAGTTCCGCGAGAGCGCGCGCGTGGATCCGGCGCGGCTGATGAACCTGCTGAAGCGGCGGCCCGACCTGCAGTTCGCGCCGCCGGCCATCCTGCGCATGGACCTCGCGCGGCCGACGTCTGGATCGGCCCCGCTGGGCCCGCGGGCGGCCCAGGGCCGGCTGGTGCCCCGCCACGAGCGCCATCCGGCGGCGACGCCCGCAGCGTCGTGGTGGACCGCGCGGGCAACGGCCGGTGAGGTGGCGCCAGGGTTCACCAAGGAAGAGATCCTGAAGGAGCCGCCGTCCGATCCCACCGCGCCAGGCGGGCTCTACGAGCGCATCACGGCTCTGCTCGCGGAACTCACCGACGAGTGATCGGCGGGACCGGCGAACCCGCCCAGAGGGGAGCATGCGATGATCGTCGTGCAGGGAGCAACGCCGAAGGACGAGGCCGCCTGGTTCGAGATGCGACGAGCCTTGTGGCCGGCGACCAGCGGGGCCAGGCATCGCCAGGAGGTCGCCGATTTCTTCGCCTTCCGGTCGCGGCGCGAGCCGCAGGCGGTGCTGATCGCCCGCGACGCCACCGGCCGGGCGGTGGGCTTCGCCGAGGTCTCGATCCGGCCCTTCGCCGAAGGGTGCGAGACCGATCGGGTGGCCTACCTCGAAGGCTGGTTCGTGGAGCCTGACGTGCGCGGCACCGGCATCGGACGGGCGCTGGTGCAGGCGGTCGAGGTGTGGGGACGCGCGCAGGGGAGCAGCGAACTCGCCTCCGATACCTACCCCGAGGACGCCGCGAGCACGGCGGCGCACCTGGCGGTGGGCTTTGCCGATGTCGGCCTGGTCCGCTGTTTCAGGAAGGCGTTGTAGTCGCGTCGCGGATGCCTGCTCCCCGCGGAGTCGTCATGTCCAGTTCACCGCCGCAGCGCTCGGGTCGCACCGTGGTCGTGACCTTCATCGTCCTGCTGGTGGCCTTCACCGCCCTCGTGACGTGGCTGGTCACCGGTCCGGTGCGCGCGCTGAAACAGCGCCCCGTCCGGCCGGCGGATGCGCCAGCCGCGCCCGCGGCAGCCCCACCGGGCCCCTGACGGCCCCGGCCGGCGCGACGGGCCGCGGCGTCAAACAGGGAGGCGCCCGAGGCCCTCGCGGCCACGGGCTTGCCGGTACCCGAACGGCCGGGTTACGCTCAGTGTTTGCGGAATCGCGTTTCCGCGCCTCCTGTGGACCGCCTCCGCGGGCGCGCGCCGGCGCAAGAAGGACATCCATGAAGAAGTCGGTCGCCGTCGTCGTGCTGGCCGGTCTGGCCACGCTCGGAGCGCGCGCGGAGGTCATCGAGCAGGTGCTCGTCAAGGTGAACGGCGAGATCCTCACCAAGACCGACCTCGAGTCGCGCCAGGTCGCGGCGCTGCGGCAGCGGCTCCGCCAGAATGTCAGCGCCGCTGACGTGAAGACCGACGAGCAGTTGCAGCACACCCTCGACGAGGTGACGCCGCAGGTCCTCGTCGACGCCGTCGACGAGATGCTCGTGATGCAGCGCGGCAAGGAACTGGGCTACCGGATGACCGACGACCAGTTCCAGAGCATCCTGGCGAACATCCGCAAGGAGAACAAGCTCGAGGACGATGCGCAGTTCCAGGCGGCGCTCAGGCAGGAGGGGCTGAGCCTCGACGACCTGCGCAAGTCGCTCGAGCGCCAGATGATCTTCTCGCGCGTGCAGCAGGCCGAGGTCTACTCGCGCATCGCGATCACGGACGCCGAGGCCAAGGCCTACTACGAGATCCATCGTACGGAGTTCACCACGCCCGCGAACCTGACCATCCGCGAGATCCTGATCGAGATGGCGGCGCCGGCCGTCCCGGCCGGCCAGAAGGATCCGGGGCTGTTCAGCGTGGCGCAGGACGACGAGGCGAAGGCGAAGGCCGAGGCGATTCGCGCGCGGGCGCTGGCAGGCGAGGACTTCGCTCACCTGGCAGCCACCGAGTCGGCGGCGGCATCCAAGGCCAACGGCGGGCTCATCGGGCCGATCGGCCGGGACGAGCTCGCCCCGGCGATGGCCGAACTGTTCGACAAGATGAAGCCCGGCGAGGTGAGCGAGCCGATTCGCACGCAGCGCGGCTACCAGATCTTCAAGCTCGAGGCCCGGACGGCCACCGAAGTGCTCGACTTCGACAAGGCCCGCGATCAGATCGCCAACAAGGTCTTCGCGCAGAAGCGGGCAGGCGAGCTCGATCGCTACCTCCGCAAGCTGCGATCGCAGGCCATCATCGAGTGGAAGCACGACGGGCTGAAGCAGCTTTACGAGCAGCAGCTCGCGCACCCCGCGGCGCCGGCGTCCCCCATCGCGTGAGTGCGCCCGCGCCATCGCGCCGATCCGGAAGTCCTCCAGGCCTCTCGCGCATGACGATCGGACAGGTTCGGTTCGACCCGCCGTTCGGCGTGGCCCCGATGGCGGGAATGACCGACACCGCGTTCCGCCGGCTGGTGAAACGCCACGGCGGCTGCGGCCTGGTCGTCACCGAGATGGTGAGTTCGGAGGGACTCGTCCGCGGCATCGACCGCACGCTGGAGTACGCGGAGTTCACCGAGGAGGAACGCCCGGTCTCGATTCAGATCTTCGGCGGCGATCCCGCGAAGATGGCGGCGGCGGCACAGGTGGTGGAAGGCATGGGCGCCGACATCGTCGACGTCAACATGGGGTGTCCCGTGCCGAAGGTCGCCAGGCACCAGGCGGGGTGCGGCCTCATGCGTGAACCGGAGCATGCGGCCACCATCATCGCGGCGATGGTGCGCGCGGTGAGGATTCCGGTCACCGTGAAGATGCGCGCCGGGTGGAACGACCAGCAGATCAACGCGCCCGATCTCGCGCGGCGCGTCGCCGGCGCCGGCGCGGCCGCCGTCACCGTGCACGGGCGCACCGCCGCGCAGTCGTACTCGGGCGTGGCCGACTGGTCGCTCGTCGCGCGGGTGCAGGCGGGTGTGAGCATTCCCGTCATCGGCAGCGGCGATTGCGTGGAGCCCCATCAGGTGGTGGAGCGCCTGCGCCAGGGCGTGAGCGGCGTGCTGGTGGGCCGCGGCGTGCTGCGCAACCCGTGGATCCTCGCGCAGGCGCGCGACGTGCTCGAGGGCCGCACGCCGCGCGAGGTGAGCGCGGCCATGCGTGGCCAGTTCCTGCTCGATTACATCGACCTGCTGCTTGGTGACGATGCGGCGGAAGACGCCGGGTTCCGCCACCACGCCCCGGTCGTGGATCCGGCGGCCGTCCCGCGGCCCGCGCGGGGACGCGAGCGCTGGGTCGTGAACAAGATCCGCGCCCTCGGCAGCTGGTACACGAAGGGCATCACGGGCGGATCCCACCTGCGCGTGGCGATCAACTCGGCCGAATCGATCCCGCACCTTCGCGAGATCATTGCCGCGTTCTTCGCCGGCGGTGAGCAGGCGCTGACCCCGGCGCCGCCTGCGCACGTCCGAGGCTGAGTCCCCTGGCCGGGCCGACTGGCGGGCGTGAACCTCACCGTCCCAGCAGCTCACCAGCCGCGGCCGCACCGGCCGTCTCGTAGTCGTGGACCAGCGCGGCCTCGAGCGTGCTCCTGAACGCCTGCCCGAGCTTCGTGTGGGCGGGGTGGTAGAGGTACGACCTCAATCCCTCCGCATCGTCGAACTCGATGAGCGCCATGTAGGGAAAATCGGCGGCCGCGATGCCGTCGTAGGCCGGCCCGTCCTCCAAACGGCGGCCGACCGTGAAGCGACGGATGGCGGGGATGTCGCGATGCGCGGCCGTGAGCGCGTCGACGAACCGCTCACGGGCATCGGCGTCGAGGTCTGCCTTGGGGCGATAGAGCACGAGGTGGACGATCACGGGTGAGTCCCTGCTGGAGGTCGAAGTCGCGGACGGGGAGGTTGCCGGCGGCTCATCGCTTGCGGGGCTTGCCGCCTGGCGGACGGCCACCCCCACGTGATGGACCGCCGCCGCTCGACGGTCTCCGTCCGGACGGTCGTCGGTCTCCACGTGGCGGTCCACCGCCTCCGGACTTCTTCCCGGGCGGCCGGCTGCTCCACGGTTTGCGCGGTCCCGCCGGCCGGCTGCCGCCAGAGGGTCCATCACTCCGGCTCTTGCCTCCCGGGTGACCTCCACCAGTGGGTCGATTCCCCCAGGGTTTCCTCGGCGCCGGCGGGCCGCCCTCGCCCTTGGGTGTCCAGGGAATGCGCCCGCCTTCCCCGCGCGAGCTGCCGGGGTCGCGAGGCCGGGCCGGCCGGTCGCCCCACGGCTTGCGGGCGCCGCCGGGGCGATCGCCGCCCCACGGCTTGCGGTCGCCACTGCGTGGTGGGCCGCCCTCGCCCTTGGGTGTCCAGGGGATGCGCCCGCCTTCCCCGCGCGAGCTGCCTGGGTCGCGAGGTCGGGCCGGCCGGTCGCCCCACGGCTTGCGGGCGCCGCCGGGGCGGTCGCCGCCCCACGGCTTGCGGTCGCCACTGCGTGGCGGACCGCCCTCCGGCCTGGGTTTCCAGGGAATCCGGCCACCCTCGTCTCGCCCGGGCCCGGGATCGCGCGGCTCGGAAGCACCGGTCGGCTTGCCCCACCCGGACTTCCTCGCCATCTTCTGACGGCGGACATCGCGCGGCACCTTGTACCGCTCGCGAGGGTCGCGGTGATCGCCGCCAGGCCGCCACTTCTGGTCGCGCTCGCGCGCCTGATCGCGCCGGAGGTCACGTTCCCGATCGGCCTCCTCGGGCGAGTCCCACAGGCGTCCCCGCTGGAACCACTTGATGGTGGCGTCGGGGTTCTGGCGCTGCAACTGCTTCAGCATCGGCAGCAGTTCGTCGCGCTGCGCGGCGCGAAAGGCCGTTGGGGCCTCGCCGAGCAGGATGGTCCAGTACGTGAAGCGAGGGGGCATGCGGAAGCCTCGTCAGGTTGGCGGAAGAAGGCGATCAGTCGGCGTTGGCCGCGGCCGGCTGGCCGTCGGGTCCCAGCCGTCTCAGTTTTTCCACCAGCGTCGTTCGCTTGAGGCCCAGCAGTTCGGCGGCCTGGCGCCTGTTGCCGCTCGTGCGATCGAGCGCCTGCCGGATGAGGGCTCGTTCGACGGAGGCCAGCACCTCGTCGAGATCGAGGCCGTCGTCTGGCAGCGCCCACGCGAGCGGCGGCCGCGCGCCGGTGGCCGAGACGATCTCGGCCGGCAGCGCCGCCAGATCGATCTGCTGGCGAGCCGGGCTCAACGTGAACGCCCGCTCGACCACGTTCTCGAGCTGGCGCACGTTGCCGGGCCAGTCGTACGCCATCAGGTGGCGCAGGGCCTCCTGTGAGAACGTCACGCCCGGACGAGCCGGACTGCACTCGCGCCCGAGGCGCTCGAGGAAGTGCTGCACGAGCAGCGGCACGTCCTCGCGCCGTTCCCTGAGGGGCGGCAGCGACACCTGGATGACGTTCAGGCGGTAGTAGAGATCCTCACGGAACCGCCCGTCGCGCACCATCCGCGGCAGGTCGGAGTTCGTGGCGGCGATGACGCGCACGTCGACGCGGATCGTGTTGGAGTCGCCGACGCGCTCGAACGCCCGTTCCTGCAGCACGCGCAACAGCCTGGCCTGCAGCGACGGGCTCATCGTTCCCACCTCGTCGAGCAGGAGCGTGCCGCGATGCGCCTGCTCGAAGCGGCCCTGCCGCTGCGCCAGCGCGCCGGTGAACGCGCCCCGCACGTGGCCGAAGAGCTCGGCTTCGAGGAGGGTCTCGGGGATGGCGCTGCAGTTGAGCGCGATGAACCGCTGCTGCTTGCGCGGGCTCGCCTGGTGGATGGCCCGGGCCACCACTTCCTTGCCCGTCCCGGTCTCTCCCGTGATCAGGATGGTCGAGCTCGTCGGCGCGACGGTGGAGATCAACGCCAGGAGATCGCGCATGGCGGCGCTGCGCCCGACGAGCCCTTCCACGCCGTAGCGCGCATCGAGCTGCTCGCGGAGGTAGCGGTTCTCAGCGCGCAGCTCGCGGCGCTCCAGCGCCGTTTGCAGCACGTGCCTCAGCTCATCGTACTGGAAGGGCTTGGTGATGAAGTCGGCCGCCCCTCGCCGGATGGCCTCCACCGCGTCCTTCACGGTCCCGTATCCGGTGACGACGATGGCGGCGATGTCGGGATAGCGATCGAGGGCGGCGTCGAGCACGCGGCTGCCGTCGAGTCCGGGCAACCGGAGGTCGGTCACCAGCGCGTCGTAGGCGAAGCTCGACAGGCGGTCGATGGCCGCTTCGCCCGTGGGGGCCTCGTCCACGGCGAACCCGTCGGTGGCGAGCCTGAGGGCGATCGCGCTGCGAAGCGCATCCTCGTCCTCCACCAGCAGCACGTGTCTCACGCGATCAACCATGCCCGTTCATGCGCCAGCATTTTGACAGTGGCGATCGACACGGTCAACGGCGCATGACCGCGGGACGTGACGATCCCGGCTACAGAGGCTGGCGCCAGCCGCCGATACGACGGGCTGAACCAGGACCGCGCGACTGGCACTCCGGTGTTCTCACCGTGCGGGCGCGGGCATCGGAAGAGCTCATGATCGGCGATCGCCAGACCGTCTCGATAGTGGAAGCATGCCGCCAGGTCGGGGTGTCCCGCCGCACGATCTACAACTGGATGGCGGGGGGAAAGGTCGAGTACGTGCGTACGGCCGGTGGCGCCGTTCGCATCTTCTCAGACACCCTGTGGCGTCGACCCGACGGGCAGGCGCCGCCGCGGCGGCCGGGCGGCGGGGCGATGGTCACGGAGTGAGGCCATGCGCGGATTCAGTGCCTGGCCCGAGGATCTGATGATGGAAAGGAGGCCCGTGGTGGCCGGGCCCGACCTGCCCTCACTCATTCACCGGCTGAACAACCAGCTCGGGATCATCCTGGCCAACGCCGAGCTGCTCGAAGTGCAGATTACGGATCCTGCCCAGCGGGCCCGCGCGGCCCAGGTCGTCTCGAGTGCCCTCGACGCCATGGCCACCACGCGCGACCTGCGCACCCTGCTCAGCCTGATCGCCGCACGCTCCGACACCCCGTCTCCGTAGTCATGTTCCCGCACGTCCCACACGGGCCCGATCCCGGGCGCCGCGTGGCTGGCCGGACCTGCGGCGTGTCGTGCGCCGCGCCTGGCGCGAGGGTCGTCGCACGGGACGTGCGGTGGTCGAAACTCCTGCCAGATATGTCAACAACCCGTCAGGTCTGAGATGGGAGAGTCAACGATTTGGCGCACCCTTGCCCGGGTTTCCACACGATTGCACACTTCTGCTCCCTTTGCCCTCTGCCTCATAAGATACTGAAAATACAGGGTTTGCCTGATTTGACCCGCCGCGGCGTGTGTTGAATCCGCACAAGTGCCCGTCGATGGTACCGGCCTTGCCATTCAGGGGGACGCCAGGCGTTCTACCGGGTGTCCGAACAGGCGAGACGCGACGTAGGCACGACCCACGGACGGGAGCGAACGATGCAGCGGCAACCAGTCACCGAGGCGCAGCGGGAGCAGATCACGGCGGCCCTTCCCTTCGTGGAGACCCTCGCCCGGCGCGTAGCCTCCTCCATGCCGAACTCCATCGACCTGAGCGACCTCGTGCAGGACGGCATGATCGGGCTCATCGACGCGGCGCATCGTTACGACGAGAGCCGCGGCATCAAGTTCGAGACCTTTGCGGAGCGGCGCGTCCGCGGGGCGATGATCGATGCGCTGCGCCGCGACGCCTGGCCGCGGGGCGTGCGCCGGATGCGGCGCCGGCTGGAGTCGGCGCGTGAGGAACTGCGCCGCGAACTGGGTCACGAGCCGTCGGTGGCCGATCTCGCCGCGCGCGTGGGTTCCGACGAAGCGCGCCTGAACCGCACGATCGTGCGCATCAACACCATCGAGTCGACGTCGCCGATGGCGACCGCCGACCAGACCGACGAGAGCATGCTGCCGCCGGTGCTGGTGCCGTCCGAGCCGCCGTCACCCGAGCGTGCCTACGAACAGGTGGAAGTGCGGGAGCGGGTGCGTGCGGCCATGGCGCAGCTCCCGGCGCGCGAGCGGCGCATCATCGGCCTCTATTACTTCCGCGAGGTGACGATGAAGCAGATCGGCGCGGCGATCGGCGTGAACGAGTCGCGTGTCTCGCAGTTGCACGCGCGCGCCATGCAGCGGCTGCGCAAGGTACTTGGCGCGACCGCTGACGCGCCGGTGGCCACCCCGGTCATGCCATTTGCCGCCGTCGGCCGCAAGCAGATGGCCAGGGCGACGCTCGACGGGGTGACGATGGCCGCGCGCCCCGAGGTGGCGGTGGCGGCCGATGCCCCGCGTGCTATGCGAGCACTTCGCGAGCGGCGCGCAGCAGGTCGGCCAGCCTGAAGGGTTTGGTCAGCCAGCGACAGCCGCTCTCCTCGAGGAAGCGCTCGGCGTCGGTGCCGGCCACGTCGCCGGTGACGAAGATGACGCGCGCGGCGAGGCCTGGCAGGCTGGCCGCGAGGGCGCGGTAGAAGGCCGGACCGTCGAGCCTCGGCATACGCAGATCGCAGATCACCAGGTCGAACGGCTGCGCGCGCGTCAGTTCGATCGCGGCCTGTCCGTCGGCCGCCCGCTCCACGACGAACCCCTCCTCGGTCAACGCGGCCGCCACGGCCTCGGCCAGCTTCGGCTCGTCGTCGGCGAGCAGCACCCGCGCGCCGCCTCCGGCGTTGCGAGGCTCGGGGGCCGGCCTCGGGATCGGCAGACGCGCCCGTGCGGCGGCGGCCGGCAACTCCACGAAGAACGACGCGCCGCCACCGTCCTGTGCGGTGGCCCGCAGGCCCCCGCCGTGGTCCTCGACGATGGCGTAGGCCACCGTCAGGCCGAGCCCCGTGCCCTCCCCGGCGCCCTTCGTGGTGAAGAAGGGATCGAACACTCGCGCCAGCGTCTCGTCGGGCAGCCCGGGCCCATCGTCGTTCACCTCGATGACGACGATGTCGCGATCGGGCGGCTGCCAACTGCGCATGACGAGCGTCCCGCGGCCGTGTGCCGACACCATCGCCTGCTCGGCGTTGATCACGAGGTTCAGCAGCACCTGCTGCAACTGATGAGGATCGGCGAAGACGGGGGGCAGCCCGGCGGCGAGTGCGTCGATGGCGGTCACGTTGGCGAGCCGTTGTTCGTAGGCGCGCAGTGCGAGCGTGTCGCGCACCACCCGGTTGACGTCGACCATGGTGCGCGTGGTGTGGCGCTTGCGCGCGAAGGTCAGCAGGCTGCGGACGATGCGGGCCGCACGTTCCGCCTCACCGAGGATCGTGGTGACGGCCTGGCGCACCTCACCCTCGAGCGGGCGAAGAGCGAGCCGCTCGGCGGAGGTGAGGATGGTCGCCAGGGGGTTGTTGAGTTCGTGCGCGACGCCGGAGATCGTCCGGCCGAGGGCCGCGAGTTTCTCCGCCTGCAGCAACTGCTGGTGCAGGTCGCGCGTCTGGTCGTCGAGGCGCTTGCGCTCGGTGACGTCACGCAGCACGGCCCAGGTGCGCATCGACCGGGCGCCGTCCGACACCAGCGCCGCGGCGGTGAGTTCCACCCACACGAGCGATCCGTCGACGCGCCGCAGGCGCAGCAGCAGGTCGCGCACGCCGCCGTCGCGGGCGAGTTGATCGATCAACGCCTGGCGAACGGGCGGATCGGGGAACCGGTCGATCGACAGCGGCCTGACGTCGGCGTCGGCCGCCTCGGCGGCGTACCCGAACATGATGCGCAGGTGGGCGTTGGCGCGCGCGGTGACGTCACCATCGCCGGCCACCCACCCTTCGTAGACCCCGAGCGGGAGGCTGTCGAACAGCCTTCCGGCCGGGGCGTCGTCTCGCGCGACGGGAGGGCCGGTGTCTGCCATGGTGGATCGCGGAACGGAACCGGGACGGCCCGACGACCGTCGGGAGAGGCTACCAGTCCCGAGAGCGCTTGGGTAGGGGCGGGGTTCTGGGGCGAGGGCTGTCGTCGGGCCGGGCTTCCAGCCTCCCGGACGAGTGTCGGTTGTCGCGGCGGCGGGTCTGATGGCCAGCGGGTGTAAACTACACGACTGCGATTACCGATAGAATGACGGTCTGCTTCCCACAGGCTCGCCTGGGCGGCGAGACGTCGCCTCAGGTCACGGAGGAGGTCCGGTTCCATGCGTACGTTCACGTCTCGACTGATGGTGGCGACTGCGGCGCTGCTGACGATGGTCAGCGTTGCGCCGGCGTTCGCCCAGGCCCGATCGTCACGGCCGACCGTGGCGGTGCTGGACCTGGACTTCGCAGCCGTCCAACGATGGTGGGAAGGGAACTGGGACGTCGGCAAGGGCGTCGCCGATCTCATCGTCGATGAACTGGTGAACGACGGCTCCTACCGCGTGATCGAGCGCAAGCGTCTCGATGCGCTGCTGGCCGAGCAGAACTTCTCGAACAGCGACCGAGCCGAGCCCAATGCGGCCATGGTTGCGAGCATGGGCAAGATGCTCGGCGTGAAGTACCTGATCGTCGGTTCGCTCACGAAGTTCGGCACCGAGAACAAGAAGGTGGGCATCGGCGGCGGCGGCTGGGGTATCGGCGCGCTGGGCGGCGCCAGGATCGGTACCTCCAAGGGCAAGGCCAACGTCGCGGTGACGATGCGCATCATCGACACCAGCACGGGCGAGATTCTCGCCAGCGCCAAGGGTGAGGGGACGTCCTCGCGCAGCGGCCTGCTGCTCGGCGGCGGCGGCGGTCACTGGGCCGGCGGCGGCGGTGGTGAAATCAGCATGGGCTCGACCGACTTCCGGGAGACCATTCTCGGAGAGGCCACCGACAAGGCCGTGAAAGAGGTCGTGGCCAGGCTCGTCGCCGCCAAGGATCGCCTCGGCTCGAACTGACGTCTTTCTCCCGGGCGGCAGCCGATGACGTCGGGTGCCGCCCGGTGTACTCTTGCGGGTGCCCTCGCCGGGCCGTGGACTGGCGCGCCGCGCCGGAGTGCGCGCGCTGGCGTGGTCTCAGCCGGGAGATCCTCTTGGGGCCGCCGCCCGCCGCCTACCTCGCCTGGGTTGCCATCTGCGTGATCTGGGGTACCTCCTACCTCGCGATCAAGATCGCGCTCGAGACGGTCTCTCCGCTGCTCATCACCGGTCTCCGCTACGCCGCGGCCGGCGCGTTGCTGATGGTCTGGGTCGTGGCCCGGCGCCAGCCCCTGCCGTCCCGGCGCGACTGGCCGGGGCTGGTCGCCGTCGGCCTGCTCATGTTCGCCGTGGGCAACGGCCTGCTCGTCGCGGCCGAGCAATCGGTGCCGTCCGGCCTGACGGCGGTGCTCGTCGCGACCACGCCGTTCTGGATGGTTGGCGTGGAAGGCCGTCTCAACGGCGGCGAGCGCATCACGCCACGGCAGTGGCTGGGGCTCGGCGTGGGTTTCGGGGGCATCCTGCTGCTGGTGTGGCCGGAGATCTTCACGGGCCACGGCGTGAGCTGGACGTTTGCCGCTGGCGTCGTCGCGCTGCAGGTGGCCTGTCTGGGCTGGGCCGTGGGGTCGTCGTTCGGGAGGCGGCAGGCGATGGCGGCCTCGCCCTCGCAGGCCTCGGCGGCGCAGATGCTCTCGGCAGGTCTCGTGATGCTGGTGCTGGCCACCGCCGCCGGTGACTGGGGCGTGCTCGGACTGGCGAGTCCGCGATCGCTGCTGGCGCTACTCTACCTGACGCTCGTGGCCAGCCTGGCGGCGTTCGTGGCCTACACGTACGCGCTGATGCACCTGCCGACGTCGTTCGTCTCGTTGTACGCCTACATCAACCCGATCGTGGCCGTGGGGCTGGGCGCGGCGCTTGCCGGAGAGCCTTTCACACCCCGCGTCGCCGTGGCGATGGGCGTCATCCTCGTGTCCACCGCCATCGTCTCGAGCAGCCGGGGAGAGGCGGCGCGCTGAGCCACTGGTCCGCCTCTTCGGATACCGTCTCGGGCAGGAGCCCCGCGATGCCGACGCCACTGCCGCCCATCACCGATCTCGTACCCGGCCTCAGGGGCGTCGCGTTCTTCCTGTGTGCCCGGAAGGAAGAACGCCCGACGCGCACGGGATCCACCTACCTGCTGCTGCAGTTGCAGGATCGGACGGGACGCATCACCGGAAAGATCTTCGAGCAGGCCGACCGCCTGAAGGAGGCGTTCGCCGAGGGCGACTACGTGAAGGTGGACGCCGCCGTGGAGATCTATGACGGTCGCCGCGAGTTGATCGTCTCGCAGATCCGCCGCGTGGACGAGGCGCGCGATCGTGACGCGGGTTTCCGGGAGGAGGACTGCGTGCCCGTCTCGCCGAGACCCGCCGACGAGATGTGGGCGGAGCTGCAGTCCCGGATCGCGGGCGTCGGCCATCCCGGCGTCCGCGCGCTGCTGGCGCGCATCGTGGCCGATCACGGCGACCGGCTGCGCGTGTGGCCGGCCGCCATGCTCGTGCACCACGCCTATCGCGGCGGGCTGCTCGAGCACGTGCTGCAGGTGGCCCGTGTGGCCGACGCGCTGGGTGAGATCTACGGGGCCGACCGCGACCTGCTGCTGGCTGGCGCCGTGCTGCACGATATCGGGAAACTGCAGGAGATCGAGTACGTGCGCGCGCCGGGCTACACGCTGGAGGGATCGCTGGTGGGCCACATCCCGCTCGGCCTGATGATGGTGCGTGAGGCGGCGGCCGGGCTGCCGTCGCTCGACGCCCGGACGCGGACGGAAATCGAGCACCTCGTCGCCTCCCATCATGGCGCGCTGGAATTCGGATCGCCGGTGGTTCCGATGTCGGTCGAGGCCCTGGTGCTGGCGGCCGCCGACGACCTCGACGCGAAGCTGCACCAGGTTCGGCGCGCCATCGCCGACGACGATGGCGACGGCGAGTTCACGGCGTACCAGAAGCGGCTGGGCCGATCGTGGCTCAAGCCCGCGCGCTGATCGGCCGGCGGGCCCGCGCGGTGAGAGCGGCGCCGCCGGCAGCGGCTACGCGCCGGGGGCCGGCGCGTTCTCGCCGCGCGCGCCGAGGGCGAACGTCATCGTGCCGTCGACAGCCACCTCACCGTTCACGCGTGCGACGCCGCGCAGCGTGCCCATGCGGCTGCGCATGCGTCCGGGCAGCGCCTCGATTTCGACGACGTCGCCGGCGTGCGCGGGCCGCTTGTAGCGCACCCGGTCGATGCGCATGAAGTAAATCAGCTTGTCGCGGTTCTCGGGCTTGGCCAGGATGAGGATCGCGCCCACCTGGGCGATGGCCTCGGTGAGGATCGTGAACGGCAGGACGGCGGCTTCCCCCGGAGGATGCGAGAGGTGGCGCTCGTTGCGCGACACCATCTTCAGGCCGACGATGCGCTTGTCGGGCTCGAAGCTGACGATGCGATCCACCAGCAGGAACGGGTAGCGGTGCGGAAGGATGCGCTCGATGGCGGCGTGATCGATGGGGACCGTAAGGATATCGGACATTCCGGGCCTGGGGCGTGTCGGTCAGGTCTTGGGATCTCGGGCCGGTCAGTAGCCCACGGTTCGGCCATCCATCCTCGGATCGGAGGCGCCGTAGCGCATGCCTGTCTTCGGATCGACGTAAATGGCGTGCACGTCGCCCATTTCCCCCTGCGCCACGACCTTGTGGCCCATCGCCTCGAGGTTGCGGATCACATCGAGTGGAAATCCGCGGCGCTCGATGCGAATCTCGTCCGGCAGCCACTGGTGATGGAAGCGCGGCGCGTCGACGGCTTCCTGCACGTCCATGCCGAAGTCGATCACGTTGAGGATCACCTGCAGCACGGTGGTGATGATCCTCGATCCGCCCGGCGATCCGACGATCAGCAGTGGTCTGTCGTTGCTGACGACGATGGTCGGCGTCATCGAGCTCAGCATCCGCTTGCCTGGCGCCACCTCGTTGGCCTTGCCGCCGGTGACGCCGAACATGTTCGGCACGCCGGGCTTGGCGCTGAAGTCGTCCATTTCGTTGTTGAGCAGGAAGCCCGCGCCGGTCACCATCTGCCCGTTGCCGTAGCCGCCGTTGATGGTGGTCGTGGTGGAGACGGCCATGCCGTCGGCGTCGATGGCCGAATAGTGGGTGGTCTGGTCCGATTCGAAGGCGGCCGGCTGCCCCGGCTTCACCTGGCTCGACGGGGTGGCGCGTTCCGGGTCGATCGAGGCCCGGAGCTGCGCGGCGTATTTCTTCGAGGTGAGGCCTGCGATGGGCACCTGGAAGAATGCCGGATCGCCGAGCCACTCGGAGCGGTCCGCGTAGACGCGCCGCGTGGTCTCGGCGACCAGGTGGATGGTCTTCGACGAGTTGTGGCCGTACTCGCCGAGCGGCCACGCCTCGAGTATGTTCAGGGTCTCGATCAGGGCGATGCCGCCGGAGCTGACCGGCGGCATCGAGACGATCTCGTATCCGCGGTAGGTGCCGGTCACCGGCGTGCGCTCCACGGGCTGGTATGCCTCGAGATCGGCGTTGGAGATCAGTCCGCCGGTGCGTTTCATCTCCGCGACGATGGCGTCGGCGACCGGGCCGCGGTAGAAGCCGTCGGTGCCACGGGCGGCGATCGCGCGCAGCGTAACGGCCAGCTCCGGCTGCACCAGCCGGTCGCCGGGCTGCCAGAAGGCCCCGTCCTTCAGCAGCACGCGGCGCGACTCGGGGAAGCGATCCAGCAGTTTGGCTGCGCTGCGCAGCGATCGCGCAAGCGCGTCGCTCACCACGAAGCCGTCGGCGGCCAGTGTGACGGCCGGCGTGACGAGATCGGCCCACGGCAGCTTGCCGTACTTGCGGTGCGCGAGCGCGAGGCCGGCGACCGATCCGGGCACGCCCGCGGCGAGCGGCCCGACGAGGCTGCGTTCGGCGACAACGTTGCCCGCGGCGTCGAGGAACATGTCACGGCTGGCCGCGGCCGGTGCGCTCTCCCGGTAATCGATCGACGTGGCCCGGCCGTCCGGCAGGCGAATGACCATCAGGCCCCCGCCGCCGAGGTTGCCGGCCGAGGGATGGGTGACCGCGAGGGCGAAGCCCACCGCCACCGCTGCGTCCACGGCGTTGCCACCCCGGCGGAGCACGTCGACACCGATGCGGGTGGCGTGTTCCTCGGTGCTGCCCACCATGCCGTGTTCGGCGCGGACCGGCGCGCGGGAGGCGCCGTGCGGTCCGGCTGGCAGCGCCACGACGAGGGCAACGAGCGCGGCCGCCACGGCCAGACGCGCGCGGGAGACCGGAAGCCAGGCAGGAGTGGACATCGAGATCCTCGGGCCGAACGGGGGCGCTGCCGCCGCGGAGGGCGGATGCGGCAGAAGCCGCCAGTATAATTCCGATTCCGCCCGCACCGCCGGCAGGGTCCGGGCAGCCCTCGAAGATGAACCCAGACTCCGCCCCGGCGCGTCCCACCGACCAGCAGAAGCTGGCCACCCTGTTCGACCTCGGCCGCCAGGTGACGTCGGTGCTCGATCTGGACACGCTGCTGGCGCGCATTCCGGAGCTGGTGCGGCGTCTGCTGCGGTTCGAGGCGCTGGCGGTCTTCCTGCTCGACGACCGGCGTGGCGAGCTTCGCATCGCCTACAGCGTGGGCTACCCCGAGGGCGCCGGCGACCGGGTGCGGCTGCGCGTGGGACAGGGCCTGGTCGGGACGGCCGTCGTCGTCGGCCATCCCATCGTGCGCGGCGACGTCGAGGCCGACGACACCTACGTCGAGGTGGTGCCGGGCATGCACTCCACGATCGTCGTGCCGCTCAACTACAAGGGGCGGGCGATCGGAGCGCTGAACATCCTCAGCGCCGCCAGCCACCAGTACGACCCGCAGGACGTCGCGATCGTGACGCAGTTCGGGGTGCACCTGGCGGTGGCGCTCGCCAACGCCGCGTCGTTCGATCGGGAGCGCCGCGACGCCGACACCTTCGAGGCGCTGGCCGAGATCGGCCGCGACCTGTCGTCGATCCTGGATCTCGATCTGCTGCTCGAGCGCGTCGGCCACCTGGCCAAGCGCGTGATCGACTACCGCACCCTCGGCATCATGCTGCTGGAGCCGAGGACCGGCGAACTGGTGACGCGCGTCGCCCTGCGGTTCGGCGTCCGCGTGGACGACATGCCTCGCGTCAAGCTCGGCGAGGGCATCGTGGGCCAGGCCGCGCTGCAGCGGCAGCCGGTGCTCGTGCCCGACGTGCGCGAGGATCCGCGATACATCAAGGTCGTCGACGACGTGCGCACGGTGCTCGCCGTGCCGATGCTGGTGAAGGATCGCTGCATCGGCGTCATCGACCTGGAGAGCCCCGAGGTGGCGGCCTTCGATCGCCGCCACGCCCACATCCTCACGATGCTGGCGAGCCAGGTGGCCGTGGCCGTCGAGAACGCACGGCTCTACGCGACGGTGAGCGCCAACGAGGCGCGGCTCGAGAAGGAAGTGCGCTTCGCGCAACGCATCCAGCGCGCGCTGCTGCCGGTCGGTCTGCCGAAGCGGATGCGCGGCATCGACGTGGCGGCACGTCTCACGCAGGCCCGCGAGCTCGGCGGCGACTTCTACGACTTCCTGTCGCCGGAGGCCCACTCGCTCGTGATGGCCATCGGCGACGTGTCGGGCAAGGGCGTGCCGGCCGCGCTCTACGGGACGTTCGCCGGCGAACTGGTACGTTCGCGCACCTTCCGGCGGCTCTATACGCGCGAACGCACCGCGCCGGCCGACGTGCTCGCGTCGATCAACACCATCCTGCACGAGCGCCAGCTCGAGCCCTACTTCTGCGCGTTGTGCTATCTCGCCTTCGACCTGAAGCGCCGCGTGGTGACGATCGCCAACTCAGGGCTGCCCTATCCGCTGCGCATCACCCGGGGAGCCTGCGAGGTGATCGACCTGCCGGGCGTCCCGCTCGGCATCTTCGACCGGACCGTGTACGAGGAGCGCACGTTCCAGTTGCTGGAAGGCGATGTCTACGTGGCGTGCAGCGACGGCGTGCTCGAGGCGGCCACCGAGGACGGCGAGGAGTTCGGTCGGCAGCGGCTGATCGAAGTGCTCAGCCGTGTCGCGCACCAGCCGGCCGTCACCATCGTCGACGCCATCTACGACGCGGTCGTGCGGCACGCGGGCGGCGTCCGCGGCGACGACATCACGGCCGTTGCCGTCAGGATCACCGCGTAACGACCCAACGAAAAAGTGCCGGCCGCTGCCACACGCAGCGACCGGCGAAGAGGAGGGGGGGCCGCACGCGGACCGCCTGCGAACTGACGGGACACGACGATGCCAGCGCCTGCCTGTTGTCAACGCATCCCGTTGATCCGGCGCGACCCGACGATATCCCCAATCAAAGGACATGCCGATCCGCGACGCGACGAAATCTCCGGAAAACACCAGGTGACCTGGCGGCGGCCCCGCGCATCACCCTGCCAGCGTCCTCCGGACAGGACTGCCGGATCACCAGATCCGGGGACGTCGTGCCTGGCGGCCCTCTCGCCGGTCGCGCGCGACGCGGCGCCGCGTCAGCGCGCGGGGCCGCACCGGCTTCCCGGACCCGTCGCCTTCGAGCGGGCGTCGAGGCGCCTGCGCTTCAGTAGATCTTCAGGTAGCGCTCCAGTTCCCAGGCGCTCACCTGCTTCTGGTAGCCGAACCACTCCTCGCGCTTGGCGGCGAGGAAGTGCTGGAAGGTGTGCTCGCCCAGCGTGTCGCGCATGACCTCGTCGCGCTCCAGCGCATCGAGCGCGTCGCTCAGGGTGGCCGGCAGCTCGTCGATCCGCAGGTGGCGCCGCTCCCGGTGGCTCATCGTGAAGATGTTCTTGTTCACGGGCGGGCCCGGATCGATCCGCTGCTGGAGGCCGTCGAGCCCGGCGCGCAGCATCACCGCGAGCGCGAGATAGGGATTGCACGACGGATCGGGCATGCGCAGTTCCACCTGCGTGGCATCCCCGCGCGAGGCGGGCACGCGCACCAGCGGGCTGCGGTTCCGCTCCGACCAGACGATGTAGGTTGGCGCCTCGTGACCCGGCACGAGCCGCTTGTAGGAATTCACGAGCGGATTCGTGATCGCGCACATGCCCCTGGCGTGGCGCAGGAGGCCGCCGATGTAGTGCAGGCACGTCTCGCTGAGCTGCCACGGCCCGCCGGCATCGAAGAAGGCGTTCGCTCCCTCGCGCAGCAGCGTCTGGTGGGTGTGCATCCCCGATCCGTTCACACCGACGATCGGCTTGGGCATGAACGTGGCGTGCAGCCCGTTCTGCTGCGCCACGTTCTTCACCACGAACCGGAACGTGCTCACGTGATCGGCCGTGCGCAGCGCCGGGTCGTGACGGAAGTCGATCTCGTGCTGGCCGGCGGCCACCTCGTGATGTGCGGCACGCACCTCGAATCCCATCTGCTCGAGCACGAGCACGATCTGCCGGCGGACGTCCTCCCCCCGATCCACCGGAGTGAGATCGAAGTAGCCGCCGGCGTCGTGCGTCTCGGTGGTGGGCTCGCCGGGACGCGCCTGGAACAGGAAGAACTCGGCTTCCGGGCCGGCGCGCAGCTCGAAGCCGCGTGCCTCGGCCAGGGCAATGGCGCGCTTCAGGGTGTGGCGCGGACACCCCTCGAACGGGCTGCCGTCGGGATTGTGAACGTCGCAGATGACGCGCGCCACCTTCTCACCCGAGGCGTGAGCCCACGGGAACACGCGGAAGGTGTCGAGGTCGGGCCGCAGGAACATGTCCGACTCCTCGATGCGCACGAAGCCTTCGATCGAGGATCCATCGAATACGACACCGCCTTCGAGCGCCGCGGCGAACTGCGTGTCGGGGACCTCGACGTTCTTGGTGATGCCCAGGATGTCGGTGAACTGCAGGCGCAGGAACTTGACGCCGAGACGGTCGGCGAATTCGAGCAGCGCCGCGCGTTTCTCCGCCTCGGCGGCGCCGGGAGGGAACGTGAGCAGGATGGGTTCGGGCACGGCACTCTCCGTGGCAGCGAGGCAGCGGCTGCCGCCGTCCCCCGGAACGATACGGGAACCGGCGCCTGTTGACCAGAGCGGGATGCCCGCGCAGCCGCGGCCGCCCTCATCCCCGTGAGCCGTCGCGCGGCAGCGGGGGCGGCCGGGATCCTGCCGCCGCGATTCCGACCTGGCGTGAGGGTGCCAGGGAGGCAACGGTCCGGCCAAACGCGGCAGCGCCCCGTCTCATACGAGGCACGCGCGCTGCCGGCGGGTGCTCCCGCGCGCCGCCCCCCTCCGGCGCCGCATGGAGGGACGCGACCGCCGGCTGGCGCACTGACAGGGAGGACTCATCGATGCCGAACCGACGCTTCCTGATGATTGCCGGAACCCTGCTGCTCTCCGTGATGGGGGCCACGGTCTGGCTCGTTCCGGCGGTCCATGGCCAGACGCCGCCCGGACCGATTTGCGCAACCGCCCTCGATGCCGCGCTCGACGCCGCGACCGCCGTGCAGGAGGCCGTGCCCGCGATGCAGGGCGCGCTCGACCTGCTCGGCGGCTACCGCAGCGAGATTGGCGTGTCGATCAGCGACCTTCCCGGGGCCGATCTGCGGGCCGGGCAGTCTGGCGCAAAGGTTGAGGAGGTCCGCGCGGGCAGCCCTGCCGCGAAGGCCGGTCTGCAGGCTGGCGATGTCGTGACGAGCTTCGATGGCGAGCGCGTCCGCGGCGCCCGTCACTTCACGCGGCTGGTGCAGGAGACCCCTGCGGGCCGCGCCGTCAGGCTGCAGGCGCAACGGGGCCCGCAGACGGTGGACCTCACGGTGACGCCCGACGTGCCGCACACGGCGTTGTCCGGTCGGCGGCCATGGCCGATGCCCGAGCCTGGGGTCCCGGACTTCGAGGTCGACGTGCCGCCGAACCTGCGAGGCGTGCTGCCGTTCGAGCGGGATGAGTTCGGCGCGCGCGCCATGGTGCGCCCCGGGCGACTGGGCGCGTCGGTGCAGGAGCTGAACCCGGAGCTCGCCGGCTACTTCGGCGTGAAGGCAGGCGTGCTGGTGACGTCGGTGGCGGCCGATTCGGCCGCGTCGCGCGCTGGTCTGAGGGCAGGCGACGTGATCACGGCCGTCGACGGTGCGCCGGTGAGCGACCCGGCGAGGCTGCGCAGGCGTCTGTGGAGGGATCAGGATGCCCGCGAGACGACGCTCGACATCGTCCGCGACAAGAAGGCGATGTCGGTGACGGTGACCTTCGACGAGCCGAAGGGCAGCCCGGCCCCGGCGCCGGTGAAACGTCGCGCGTGAGCGGAGTCGCCGGCGGTCGAACGCCGGCGGCGCTGGCGGGAGCGGGTGGCGATCCGCCCCTTCACGATCCTGTCAGGCCCCGTCAGCCGACCTGGCGTGAGGCCACGCCCTCGCTGGCGACCGATCGATCGGTCCCGCCGGCTGACGCCTCGGCCGTGGCGCCGAGCAAGGTGGAGATCTGCGCGGCGACGATGCGCGCCAGCGCGCGCATTGACTCGCTGGCCTCGCGCCCGTGCCGTACCTCCGCGGCAATCGCGCCGAGGCAGCCTGATGGCGCCAGAATCGGCACGACGATCGCTCCCGGTGACATCCCGTTCGTGCGGACGATCTGCATCTCGCCGTGCCGATAGGCCGCGGCGGTGGCGTTGTCGGCGTGTCGCGCGATCGCGGGCAGCCGCGCCAGGACCGCCGGCGCGTAGCCATGCGCGAGGGTCGGGCGCAGGTGTTGGCCAGTGGGATCGGCCACCCACACGATGAAGCCTGACGCGTCGAGCAGTCTCGCCGCGCGATCGAGCAGGTCCGGCAGTTCCTGCGCGTCCACGAGCCGCGCGAAATCGGTGCAGAGGTCGGCAGCCGCCCGCAGCTCAGGGGCCTTCCGCCGATCGACGGGGACCGCGACCGCCGCCGAGGGGGCCTGTTCCGGCACGGCCTGCGGCGGCCCCGGCGCGGGTGCTGGAACGGGTGCCGCGTCGCGGCCGGTTCCCGTTTCATCGCCCGTCTTCGCGCGGACCGGCGCCTCCGCGGCCGCCATGGCGTGCGCGGCCTCGGTCAGCGTGAGGGCTTCCGTCGCACCGGCTGCCGCCTCGGCTTCCACGCCGGCGGCCGACATCAGCAAACCGATCAGGATGACCGCGAGCGTGAACACGCCGCCTGAGCCCAGCAGTTCGTACGCACGCGCGGCAGCCAGCTCGCCGTCGGCGCGCGCCAGTTCGTCGTTGCGCGCGCTCTCGATGCGCTCGCTCGCCGTGGCCAGCGACTCGGCGCCGCGACCGAGGACGGCCACCGAAGCCTGCGTCCGCAGATCGTTGTGGAGCAGTCGCGTGCTCTCCGCGCGCACCTCGTCCACCTGGTCGAGTGCGGCGGTGGCCGCGTCGAGATCGTTCAGCACGCTGCCGTCGGTCGACCGCTGCTTGAGCGAGGCCAGTTCGACCCGTGTCGCCTCGATGGCTGACACCGCCCTGGGCAGCCAGAAGCCGTCATCCTGGCCGGGCACGATGGCCGCCTGGAGAGCGGCGCGGACCTCGCCGAGCGCGCGCATCGCACGCTGGCCAGTCAGGTCGAACTCGCGCGCCGCGGAGCGGACCGCCGCGGCGTGCCGATCGCCCTGGTAGAGAGTGACGCCGACGCCGGCCGCCGCGATGAGAAACAGCGCGACCAGTGTCAAGCGAACCCCACGCCGCCTCATGAATGTCTCCATGAACTTCGCGCTATATCTTGGGACCGCGCGTGCCGCGGCTACTATAACATGCGATACCTGAGCCGCTTGCGCTCCCGACGAGCTCTCGTCGGATTGCCATCGCGCGGCCGCGGATTCGCGCCGTGATGCCTCGCGCGCAGCGCGCGCGAGGCCGCCGTCCAACGCAGCGTCGAGGCTTGCCGGCATGCGTGTCTTCCTGATCGTGAATCCTGTCTCCGGCGGGCACCGGAGTCACCCCGGTCGATTGTCGCGTCGGGTTGACGAGGCCCGTGCGCGGCTGAGGCGGCAGGGCGTCGCGGCGGAAGCCGCGCTCACCACGCGAGCCGGGCACGCCGCCGAACTGGCCGCGGCGGCGGTGCGCGACGGGGTTGACGTGGTGGCCGCCTGGGGTGGCGACGGCACCGTGAACGAGGTGTCGGCAGCGCTGGCGGGGACCACGGCAGCGCTGGCGATCGTGCCCGCGGGATCGGGCAGCGGGCTTGCGCGCGCCCTTGGCGTGCCGTTGCGGTGGCAGCAGGCGGTGGAACTGGCGGCACGCGGTGTCACGCGCCGGATCGACCTTGGACGCATCGCGACACGCACCTTCGCCAACGTGGCCGGACTCGGACTGGACGCGCAGGTGGCCAAGGCGTTCAACCTCGCGCGTCAGGCGGCGCCGGGACGGCGTGGCCTCGGAACCTACGTCCGGATCACCGTCCGCGAGTTCTTCCGCTATCGTCCGGTGGCGTGTCGCGTGTGCGTGGGTGCGGAGCGATTCGACGTGCGTGCGCTGCTCGTCGCGCTGGCCAACTCGCCCCAGTACGGCAACGGCGCGCGCATCGCGCCCGATGCGCGACTCGATGACGGCGCGCTGGACGTGGTGGTGGTCCGGGCGCAGAGCCCGCTCGCCGACCTGCTGCGCGCCCGCCGGCTCTTCGACGGCTCGATTGCCCGCGATCGTGCGGCAGTGCTGCGCCGCGCGCCCAGCCTGTCGATCGAGGCCGATGCGCCTCTCGGCTTCCACACCGACGGGGAGCCGCATCAGGGTGGCACCAGGATCGAGGTGGAGACAATCACTTCGTCGCTGCTGGTGCGCGTGCCCCCCGGATCGGTGTCGTAGGCGATGGCGGGGAGAACGGGCCGCGACGCGCCGTTCGGGCCGGCGCGGGCGCGCGCACGCGAGATGTCACCGGTGCCTCCAGCCGATCGCAAGTCCGGCGGGCCATCCGCACTGCGAGTACACTGGCGGCGATGTCGTGCCCCGAATACGAGATCTCCGCGGAGTTCTACGACCATGTCGCGATCTACCGGTCGCGGCCAGACGTCGGGTTCTTCGTCGAGACGGCTCGGGCCGCCGGAGGGCCGGTGCTCGAGGTGGGATGCGGCACCGGGCGCGTGCTGCTGCCGTGCGCGCGCGCCGGCGTGCCGATGGTGGGGCTCGACGTCTCGCGCCCGATGCTCGACCGGCTGCGCGAGAAGCTCGCGGATGAAACCGACGCCGTCCGCGCCCGCGTCCGCATCGTCGAGGCCGACATGCGGAGCTTCGAGATCGGCGAGCGGTTCGCGTGCGCGCTGCTGCCGTTCCGCTCGTTCCAGCACATGCTGACGCCCGCCGATCAGCGTGCGGCCCTGCGTCGCGTGAAGGCGCACCTGCAGCCGGGCGGCCTGATGGTGCTCGACCTGTTCAACCCGTCGATCCCGATGCTCGGCGATCCGGCATGGGGGCGGTACCCGATTGCCGAACCCGAGTTCACGATGCCCGATGGCCGCCGCGTGGCGCGCAGCTACCGCGTCGTCGGCCGCGACTACGCGAACCAGCGGCAGGACGTGGAGTTCATTCTCGACGTCGCGCATCCGGACGGACGGACCGAACACCACGCCGAAGGGTTCACGCTGCGCTACCTGTTCCGCTACGAGGCCGAATACCTGCTCGAGTGCGAGGGGTTTGCTGTCGAAGCCGTTTACGGCGGCTACGACCGCACGCCGTTCGCGACGAGGTATCCCGGTGAGCTGATCCTCGTGGCGCGGGCATGAGCTCCACATCACGGCGCCACATGACGCCGGGTGGCGGCGATGGTCTCGTCAAGGGGACGCGATATCGCCTGACCCGGGTTTTCCCTGCGGTGGCCCCGGGTCAGGTGATTGAGGCGAGCCGGGATCCGGACGCGGTTGGCGCCGCCCCTACCGCACCGGCTTCAGTTCGATGACGCCGCGACGAGGGCCGGCGTCGAACATGCGCTCGAACTTGAACGGCGGCAGATCGAGGAACATCGCGTCCCACTTGAGCCGTTCGGACGTGTTCGAGGCCTCGAGCCAGTGGTGCGCCTTGCCGGGCTTCAGGTAGGCGAGCTCGGTGAGGCCCTTGAACGCCGGCGCGTCGGGCAGCCGCTCGACGATGGCTGCCCGGACGGCGGGCAGCGAGTCGCAGCCGAGTTGAACGCCGGCGGCCAGCGCGACGTCGTTCAGCACCTGCCAGTCGTCGCGCGCCTCTCCGGGCGGCACGATGGCCTTGGCCGTCGACTGAAGCTGCCCGGTGGCGTTGGTGTAGGCCGCGTGCTTCTCGGCCCACGCGCATCCCGGCAGGACGACGTCGGCGGCCTCGGTGAGCGCGGAGGCGGTCAGCGCCTGGACGATCAGCATGGAGACGCGGCCGGCGGCCCGCGCCTCGATCAGCCACGACACGTCACCCAGCGAATCCGGCGGTCCCGGATCCAGCACGTAGACGACCATCCCCTGCGCCGAGGCGACGGCCGTCTTCAGCCCGTCGAGATCCGGTACGCGGGCGTCGGCGGGCGCCAGGCCCAGCGCCACCGCGCCGGCGAGGTTCGGCGCGTCCACCTCGGGCACCCTGAACTTGGTCGCCTCGGGCTGCGGCTTCTCGCTGCGGGTCCAGTTGACGGCGATCGCGTCGCGCGCGGCGTCGCCGAGCAGTTCCTGCGCGAGGCGGGCGGTGAGGAACATCTCTTCGTGCGAGGCGTGCGCCGACAGGAGGAACCGCAGGTTCGTTCCTGCCCCCTTCAACGCCTGGCCGGCCTCGGCCAGCGCGTCGTGCCAGGCGGCGGCCTGGGCCGGACCGGCGCCCCGCCGGAGGGCTGGCTGCGCGAGCCGCCGATCGCTCTCCACCCAGTGGTAGTTGAAGCGGCCGATGTCGCACATCCAGTAGCCGTTCACCTCGGGATTGAAGCGCGGCGTGATGCGTGCGAGCTGCGAACCGGTGGCCCACTCGAGCTTGGCCCTGATCCAGACGGTGATGCTGCAGCCCTTCTCGCAGCCGGTGCAGAGGGTGTCGACGGCGTTGGGGTTGTCCCACGGACGCGACTTGAAGCGGTAGTCGCGCGTCGTGAGCGCGCCAACCGGGCACACGTCCATCAGGTTGCCCGAGAGCAGCGAGACGACGCCTTCGTCGCGGTAGGTGGCGAGATGGCTGAAGTAGCCGCGCTGGATGATGCCGATCTGCGGGTCGCCGGCCACCTCGCGCATGAATCGGACGCAGCGCGTGCACAGGATGCAGCGGTTGCGGTTGAGCATGAGGGTGGGGCCGAAGTCGACATCGGCGCTGACACCCTCGCCGTCGAACGTGCGGCGGCGGAATTCCCAGCGGCTCCTGGTGGGCCCGTGGGTGTAGGAATAGTCCTGCAGCGGGCACTCGCCGCCCTTGTCGCACACCGGACAGTCGAGCGGATGGTTGATCAGCAGGAACTCGAAGACGCCGGCCCGTGCCTGCGCGACCTCCGGCGTGTTGGTGTAGACCACCATGCCATCGGCCGCCGTCACCGAGCACGACACCTGCAGCTTGGGCATCTTCTCGATCTTCACGAGACAGACGCGGCACGAGCCCTCCACGCCGATACCAGGGTGGTAGCAGTAGTAGGGCAGCTGGATGCCCGCCTCGATGGCGGCCTGCAGGACGGTCTTCCCCTTCGGCACGGTGAGGGTGCGCCCGTCGATCGTGAAGGTGACGGTATCCATGACCGCGCAATTCTATCCCAGGACCCGCCCCGACCCGCCTCAGGACCGGCGGAACTCGGCCAGGGCGGCCCGGTCCTCGTTCACCCGCCACTCGCGCAGCGCACCGCGCAGCGGCACCGCGTGGCGGGACGTCCCGGCGCCGACCGGCACGACGTGGCGCTGTTCGGACCCGTCGGCGTAGCGCAGCAGCACGGTGACCGGCAGCTCGTAATCGGTCCCGCCGAGCTGCTCGAAGGAGAGGTGCAGCGTGGCGCCCTCGGCCGAGCCGGAGTACCGGATGACCGGCACGCCGAACTCGTGGATCCAGCGGTCGAAGAACCTGTCCAGCGTCCGGCCCGACGCGGCCTCGAAGGCCGCGCGCACGTCATCGGTGCCGGCCTTCGTGAAGCGTGACGCGCGGTAGAAGCGGCGCAGGCCGTCGAAGAACGCCTCGTCGCCGAGCAGTCCGCGCAGCATGTGGAGCACGAGCGCGCTCTTGTTGTAGACCACCGCGCGGAACACGCGGCTGTCGTCCTTCACGTGGCCGAGGCGGTAGCCGAGCGAGATGGGACCCTGTCCGCCCCAGGTCAATGCGCTGCTCCGCATCCGCGCCAGCACGCTGCGCATCACGTCGGGGCCGGCCTGCCGTTCGGCGTAGAGCAGCGCGAAGTACTGGGCGAAGCCCTCGCTGATCCACTGCTCGTGATAGCTCTTCCAGCCGACGGCCTGCCCCCAGAACTGGTGCGCCAGCTCGTGCGCCACGAAGAACTGGGGGTAGTCGTCGAAGTAGACCGGATCGTTGCGCCACGTGTAGGGGGTGGTGGGCAGCGGCTGGTGGAGCAGCGCGAAGTAGGCGGGACTGTGGCCACCCGGGACCTGGTGATCCACCAGCGCCAGCGTGAAGCTCGGATAGGGAAGATCGCCGACCAGCGAACCGTAGAACGCCAGCATCCCGGTCGCCAGCGGCAGCAGGCTCCGGCCGCGCGCCACCTGGCGGGGATTGGCGACCACCGCGATGTCGATGCCCGAGTAGAAGACGCCGCGGCCCGGCGCCGCCTCATCCTGCGAACTTCCGCTGCCGGATGCCGCGAGGCTGGCCGTCTCCGGTGTCTCGGACAGCACCACCTCGCCGCGGCCGGCCTCCGTGAACCTGCTGATCGCCCAGGAGAGATAACGCACGGGCTGGCGCGCGGCGAACTCCCACGTCCGGCGGCCGTCCGGGGCCGGCGTGACGCCCACGGGATCGCCGCTGGCCACCACTTCGAAGGCGCCCGGGACCGTGAGGCGCATCGTGCCGCGCGCGAAGTCGGTGATCGTGTTCTGCGGGTGCCAGTAGCTGCGGTTGCTGAACACCCAGCGCGGCTCGGGTGTGAGCACCGGCATGTCGGAGCCGGCAAACGAGTTCTGGCCGGCCTCCACGACCTCGCGATCGGGCGACATCGACTCGAGGCGGCCGGCGTAGCGGATGGTGAGCGTGAGGTACGCGTCGCGGGGCACGGCCGAGGGCAGGCCGACGATGACGGTGTTCTGGCCTCGGACGCGCAGCGTGAGCAGCCGGACCTGACGGTCTGCCTGCGTCGCCTGCGCCGACCGCACGACGAGCGCTTCGGCGAGCCTCAGCGTGAGCGTCGACACCGAATACGCCCGCACGCGCAGCCGCAGGCGGGCCGTGCCCTCCAGCCACTCGCGATCGGGCTGGTAGCTGGCCTGCACGTCGTAATCGGTGACGTCGTAATCGGCCAGCTGATCCTCGTCGAAGCCGCGACCGCGCACCTCGAGGCGCCGGAGCGAGGGGTAGACCGCGATGTTCCGCCGGCGCTCGCGATCGAAGAGCGAGATGTCCTCGGCCTCGTTGGCGGCGTGCGCGTAGGTCAGCAGGCCGTGCTTGCGCGTGCGCACGTCGGCGATCAGGTCACCGCGGGACGGCAGCAGCGACCAGGCATCACGACTCAGGTCGGCGAGATCGAGGCTGAAGGAATGACCCAGCTGCTGGGTGAACATCGCCGAGGCGCGCCTGAGGGCCTGGGCGTCAACCGCGCGCGCCGGTGTCAGCGCGGCGGCGCCGACGACCTCCTCGAAATCCGACGGGTTCATGCGGAGGTAGACGGCGGTGAAGGCGCTCAGCAGCGTGTCCCGCCCGCTGAAGATCCGCACCTGCATGCGCTCGGCGGCCGGCCGCGGCGTGAAGGTCATGGTGCCGTTGCCCAGCAGCACGAGCGCGGTGATGCCTTCCGGCGTCCGTGCGGCGAACGCGTCGCCGCGCGGCAGCGCCAGCTCGAAGTCCTCGGCGCGCACCCGCAGATCGCGCACGCCGAACTGGGTGGTTTCGTCCAGGCGCAGGCGGTACAACCCCTCCACTGAACTCAGCCGCTCGACATCACGCACGCGCCATGTGTCGTCGTCGTCCGCCACCCGGCGTACGTCGAGGCGGTAGGTGACGATGCGGGCGACATCGCCCGAGCGCAGGAACATCTCGACGATGATCCGGTAGGTGGGCGAAGGCCCGGTCCCCGGCAACTCGGCGACGTCACGATCGCGGAGCACCGCCTCGGGACCGCCCGAGGCGACGTCCACCCGCAGGATGTCGGCTCGTTCAGGGGTGAGGACACGATCGAGCAGCGCGTCGAGGCCGGCCTCGTCTGCCGTGTGGACGATCCGCTCGAACACCGAGATGAAGCCGGCGGCCGGCGACACGCGTGGCGCATCCTGTGCTCCGGCGGCGGCCACCAGTGGCGCCAGCGTCGCGAACAGCGCTGCGAAGACCCGGGCCGGACCGAATGGCAGGTGTGGCATGGAGGCACGCCGCCGAGCAATCAATCATAAGCCGCCCCCGCGCATGGCCCGGTGGCCCGTGCGGCAGGCGGCGTGCTGTCAGGCAGGGTTGGCGCCCGGGCGTGTCGCGGGTTCCAGTTCGGGCACGGGTGGCAGGCGCCGCAACACCACGAGCGACAGGTCGTCGGCGAACTTGTGATCCTGCGCGTGGCCGGTCACGGCGGCCATCAGTGCGGCGGCGAGGTCGGGCGCCGTGGCGTCGGGGCGCGTGGCCAGCACCTGCTCGAGTCCGGCCTCGTCGAAGGCGACGCCCGCGGGGCTCTCGGCCTCGGTGATGCCGTCGCTGTAGAGCAGCAGCGTGTCGCCGGGCGCCAGCGTCGTGTCCAGCGCCCGGTAGCGCGCGCTCTCGGTCAGCCCGAGCGCCATGTCGCCGCTCGCCAGCCGGTCGAGCGCGCCGTCGGTCCGCCGCAGCAGCGGCGGCAGGTGGCCCGCGTTCACCCACGACAGGCGGCCCGTGGGGGGGTCGAAGACGCCGAAGAACAGCGTGATGAACCGCGACCGCGGCGCGTGTCGTGCGATCTGCAGGTTGAGGCGGGCCATCAGCGTGGCCGGATCGACCTCCTCGTCGAGCAGCGTCCGCATGATGGCGAGCAGCAACGCCATCAGCAGCGCGGCCGGGCTGCCCTTGCCGGCCACGTCGCCCAGGGCCACCACCACGCGGCCGTCGGCCTGCGGGGCGATTTCGTAGAAGTCGCCGCCCACCGTGTTGGCGGGCCGCGTCTGCCCGAAGGTCTCGACGCCGGCCGCGCGGTAGGTGTCGTGCCGCAGCATCGCGTGCTGGATGTCGCGCGCGATCTCCAGGTCGTTCTTCAGCGACAGCCGGTCGGCGACCTCGAGCAGCACGAGGAGGTTGATCAGGGAGAGGGCGATGAGCAGCGCGAGGGTGCCGGGCCGCCAGGTGGGCACGAGCAGCGGCACGTCGATGGGTCCGGCGGGCACCCAGGCGAGGCCGAAGCCCGTGAAGGCCTGCAGCATGCCCAGAATCGCGAACACCAGCCCCAGGCCATAGAGCAACCGCCGGGCCGGCGAGAGCCGTTCGGCGAACGCGATCAGCAGCGTGTGGCCGATGAACAGCCACCGGCGCCAGGGTGGCAGCGCGTCGAGCGCGCCGCGATCGAGGCCGCGCGAGAAGTAGCGATAGGCGTCGCGCGCCTCGTGGGTGAACAGACGCGACAACTCGCGTCCCGTCAGGTCCCGCGTGTAGGTGTCGAACAGGGTGGTGCGGGCGCGCGGGCGCGGCGGGACGTCAGCGGACACGCCGGGATCCTACGACGATCGCCGGGCAAGGTTCGATCCCGCCTCGGCCGGCGGACCAGATCTCAGAAGACGAGATGGAGCGGCGAGAAGAAGAGGAGTGCGATCCAGGGCGCGATCGCGCCGAACAGGTACACGAGGACGAGCGCTGCGACCACCCGGTGCACGGTTGCGACGTGGAGGGCGGCGCCAAGCGCGGTGGCAACCCCTTTGGTGAGGGCAAGCGCAGTCCCTTCGCCCAGGTGGACCATCATCCACGCCAGCAGAGGGTTGGCTTCGATGCCCGGACCGAGGACGTGAACGCCGAGGTAGGTGAGGGCGCCGTCGGCCGCCTGCGCGAGGATGAACAGCAGGATGACGGCGTTCCCGAACACCGAGTGCCGGCGCTCAACAAATCTCCACATGCGAGGAATTTCGTCTTCTTGACGCGAGTTTTCTTCGTTGTCGTACGGCCTCTTCAGGCGTTCTCCCGCGTTTCTCGCAACGGGTGTACCAGAATTGAGTGAGCAGATACGAGCTGAGACGCCACGCAGGATCGCGCCGTCTGCGCCGTGGTCCGGACGACGCCTGGCGCGCGGTCGATGGTGTCGGCAATCCCGAGGGCCAGGGCCCGGGGCAGGTGACGGCGCCCGGCTCCTCGGGCGACGGGTCCGTGCGCGTCAGCGGGGCAGTTCGTAGAGGACCGAGGCGCTTTCGCGCAGCACGGCGTGCGCCCCGTGGGCCTCGAGCCATCGCCGCAGGGTCATCAGTTCCGCGGCATCGTAGGCCTGCTCGTGCAGCGCGAGGTGCGTGGCGCCCGAGTCGATCAGGGCCTGCCAGGCGCCGGTCGGATCGCGGCGGGGATCGTCGAGGGAGCTGCGCGTCCGCAGGTAGGAAGCCGGGAACCCGCCGCTGTAGCCGTTGACCAACGGGTGCCAGTGCACTGTGGAGTAGTACACGTAGCGCAGCTCCCAGGTGGTGTCGCCGAACGGCAGTTCGACGAGCACCGCAGTGGCCGGCAGTCGCGCGATGGCGCGGTAGAAGGCGGGTGCCTCGGCCAGCGGGAACACGCGGGCCGGGGGCGGCAGCACGCGATCGGCCGATACGAGGTTTACCGGCAGCGGCGCGGCCAGCGACTCGCCGAGCAACAGCAGGCCCAGCGCAGCCAGCACGACGGGGCTTGTCCGGCGCCTGACCAGGTCGCGCACGCCGAAGGCGGCCAGCATGCTGAGTCCCAGCATCACCAGCACGGCGAAGCGTGCCGGCACGCGCAATCCGTCGAAGCCGGGCACGTGATGGTAGAGCAGTGCGTAGAGGCCCGGGCCGTTCAGCAGCTTCCCGCCGGCTCGCGGCTCCGGGCCGAGCGAGAGCCAGAATCCGATCAGCGTCATGACGATGAAGAACGTGATGGGCGACCGCCAGCCGCGCCGCAGCCGCTCACGGACGCGGCTCGACGCGGCGATCAGCACCGCCGCGGCCGCGCCCATCGTCCAGAGGACGCGCGTGAGGCTGTTGATCTTGAGATCGATCGGTCCCAGTGACGTCCGCCCGCCGTGGCCCGTCAGCAGGAGCAGGAGCGCGGCGGCGTAGACCAGCAGGACCGCGAGCGCGCCGCCGCCCACCAGGGCGGTCGCGCGACGGGCCGGCGATGGTGTGGTGCGCGGGCTTGCCGCCGGTGGCCGGGTGCGGCGCCAGCCCATGATGACGGCCGTGATGGCCAGCAGCACCGGCACGAGGCCGGGGAACAGGTCGCCCTCGGCGCGCGGCAGCGCGCGCATCCACCGGCCCCATGCGTGCACCTGCTCGTGGGCCGTGGCATAGGCCAGCGCGTCGGCCGAGAACCACACCACCTCGCCCAGGCCGCGGTGCTCGCCGGTCGCCTGGCGCAGCCAGACGTACGGGAGCAGGAACGGCACCGTGAGCGCCGCGGTCGCCAGGGCGGCGCCTCCCACGCCGCGCCAGGTGCGCCAGTCGAGCAGCAGGCCGCGCGAGGCCATCTCCCACAGCACGTAGCCCGCCACCGCGGGCGCGAAGAACAGCAGGTAGTACCCGTTCGAGTGGTTGTTGAGCACGAGCGCCGCGACGGCGCCCGCCAGCGCCGTCAGGCGTCGTGTCACGAAGTAGCGCCGCAGGGCGTAGAGCGCCAGCGGCATCCACTGAGTGCTGAGCACCTGCAGGTGCGGCATCTGCGCGTAGCGCCACGGCAGGAACGCGAAGATCAGGCCGGCGGCGAAGCCCGCGCGCCAATCGCCGGTGATCTCGCGCGCCAGCAGGAAGGCGCCGAGCCCTGACAGCGCGAAGCTGGAGAAGATCAGCAGGTTGTAGCAGAGGATGAGGTTCTTCGTGATCGCGTAGACCGGCAGCACCTGCAGCGTCTGCGCGAAGAGCGTCTCGGAGTAGGCGAGCGCGAGCGGCTGGGGGTGGAAGATGTTCGCGTCGTAGAAGCCGTGCAGCGCCGACAGGTCGCCGCCGAGCAGGCGGAGGAACCGCTCGCCGTTCCAGGCGAGAATCCAGCAGTTGAGCAGCGAGTCGCCCAGGTCCCAGGGGATGTCGCGTGTGAGGCCCGGCACCAGCGGCCAGGTCATGAGCACGGTGATCAGGGCGTACCACGCCAGGGCGCGCCAAGCCGTGCGGGGGGCGAGCGGCGCAAGCGACCTGGCGGTCACGACCAGCGGTGGCGCACGGTCTGGCGTCGGGCGCTGCCGGACGTCAGGCGCCCAGGAACTCCGCGGTGAACGCGGCGATGTCGTCGTAGATGGCGTCGAGCTCGCGGGGCTCGGCGAGGAACACCACGCGGAAGCTGCCATCGGCCGGATCGGCGCCGAAGCCCGAGCCGTAGACGACGAGCACGCCGCGGCTGCGAAGCAGGCCCAGCACGAAATCCTGATCGGTCTTGCCCTCGGGCAGCTTCACGCGCGGCATCGCGTAGAAGGCTGCCGTCGGCGCCACGCAGGTGATGCCGGGAATCGCGTTCAGCCGCCTGGTGGTCAGCTCGGCGCGTTCGCGCAGCGCGGCGCGCAGCGCGGGCAGGTGCGCGCGGTCGCCGTCGAGCGCGGCGGCCACGGCGTATTGCATCGGCCCGGGGCTGCACAGGCGGCCATCGGCCAGCTTCTTGATGGCGGCCAGCACGGGGTCGAGCCGCGGCGTGCGCCCCACGTTCAGCCAGCCGGCGCGCCAGCCCGGCGCAAGGTAGGCCTTCGACAGCGACGAGAACGAGATGATCGGCGCGTCGGGATCCAGGCGCGCGATGGCCGGCACCTCGCCGTCGTAGGCCAGGTCGCCGTAGACCTCGTCGGCGAGGATCGGCAGCCCGTGGCGATCGGCGAGCTGCAGCATCGCGCGGCGCGTCGCCTCCGGGTAGACGGCGCCGGTCGGGTTGTTCGGGTCGATCGTGACGATGGCGCGCGTGCGCGGGGTGATGACGCTCGCCATGTGATCGAGGTCGGGCTGCCAGCCGCGCGCCGGGTCGGTGCGGTAGTAGACCGCCCGCGCGCCGATCTTCGCCAGCACCGCCGTGTACAGCGGGTAGGTGGGCGTCGGCACCAGCACTTCGTCGCCGGCGTCGGCCAGCGCGCCGATCGTCAGCTCGATGCCCTCCGACGTGCCCGACGTGAGCAGGACGCGATCGGGATCGGTCGGCACGCCGCGTCTCACGAAGTCGCGCGCGACCGCCTCGCGCGCCTGCGGGATGCCGGGCGACGGCGTGTAGCCGTTGTGGCCCTCGCGCATCGCGCGCTCGACCACCGCCACCAGTTCCGGCGGCGTGCGGAAGCCGAAGGGGATCGGGTCGCCGATGTTGAGGTACCTGACCTGCCGGCCCGAGGCCTCAACCTTCTTCGCCTCCGCAACGATATTGCGGATCGCATACGTGAAGCCTGCGACGCGGCTGGCGACGGGGATGGCGGGCGTGGTCGGCGTGGACATGGCGGGATTGTAGCAAGCCGGCGACGCGTTGGGCTGCGCGTCGCGAGCCCCGGCTGGCTTCGGAGAGGCGCCGGACGTCACGCTGGTGTAGTTGCGCCAGGCAATTTCTACGCGATTGGCCTCCACGCCACGGACCGCGCGCGGCGGCGTCCGGACATGAAATAACACAAGTCGTTTCAACGCAGCGGTTTGCGGGATCTGGCAAGGAGCTTGGTATGAAGGACGGCGTGCACACGGGTCGGGCGGCGGCAACGGTCCTGATGCTGGTGTCGATGGCTGTCGCGGGCTCCACCCAAGGCCCCGTGCCAGCGCCGCCGGCGCCGACCTTCCGTGCCTCGGTCGATCTCGTGTCGGTGGCCGCCGTCGTCCGGGATCGGCGCGGCCAGGTCGTGCGCGACCTCGGACGCGAGGACTTCGAGGTGTTCGACAACGGCGTCCGCCGGCCGATCATCGAGTTCACGCCGAGCGACGACGGGCCGATCAGCCTGGCGCTGCTGGTCGACGTGAGCGGCAGCATGGTGATGACGCGGCACCTCGAGGCCGCGCGCGCGTGGGTGGGCATCCTGCTCGACCGGTTGCGCCCGGACATCGACGAGGTGGCCCTCTACACGTTCGACCGGGAGTTGCGGGAAGAGCGTGGCTTCGGCGGCGATCCCGGCGGCCTGCGCGCCACGCTGGCGGGGCTGCAGCCCTTCGGCGTCACCTCGCTGTACGACGCCGTGGGCGACACCGCGCGACGGCTCGCGGCGCGGACGCACCGCCGGCGCGCGATTCTCGTCGTCACCGACGGGTTCGACAACGCGAGCCGGCTGACGCCGGCGCAGGTGTCCGGGCTGGCGAGCGCGACCGACGTGCCGGTGTACGTCATGGCGGTGAAATCGGCAGTGGACCGGGTGATGACCCGTGGGGCCGAGGGCCCCGACGACGTCTCCGGCCAGATGGCGAACCTCGCGGCGTGGACCGGCGGCGCGGCGTTCGTGGTGTCGACGCCGGCCGGTGCGAGCGTGGCGACGCAGCAGATGCTCGCCGACCTGCGTCACCAGTACTTGCTGGCGTTCGAGGCGGCGGGACCGGTTGGCTGGCGTCCGCTCGACATCCGGTTGAAGCGGCGTGAGCTCACGGTGCGGGCGCGGAGCGGTTACTTCGTCACGCTCCCGCTCGGATAGTCACGACGGGGATTCGCGTGTGAACCGGCCCGCTCGGCCGGCTCGCGGAAGGAGCAGACATGCGCAAGGGATTGACGGCGGTTGCCATCGTGGCGCTCGGCATGGGCGTCACGGGGTGCGCGACCAAGACGTACGTGAACAGGAACGTTGGGGAGGTGAACGACAAGGTGACCGCCCTGTCGCAGGACCTCGAGAAGACCCAGGAGAGCACGCGGGCCAACGCGCAGCGCATCGGTGAGGTGGACGCCAGGGCGGCGGCCGCCGGCGAACAGGCTGCCGCGGCGGGTCGGTCGGCCGTGCAGGCGTTGAACGCGGCCGGCGCCGCCGATCAGCGGCTCACCGAGTTCGACAAGGCCCAGAAGCGGCTCGTCTTCCAGGTGGTGCTCAGCGAGGACAAGGCACGATTCGCCAACGGGAAGGCCACGCTGGCCCAGGAGGCCAAGGCGGAGGTCGATCACCTCGTCAGCGAGCTCGCGGCCAACCCGCAGAACTACTACCTCGAAATCGAGGGCCACACCGATTCGCGGGGTTCTGCCGAGCTGAACGAGCGCCTCGGCCTGAGGCGTGCCGAGGCGGTCAAGCGCTACCTCTACGAGCAGCACCAGATCCCGCTGCACAAGATGAGCGTGATCAGCTTCGGCGAGACCAAGCCGGCCCATCCGAACGATACTCGCGCCAATCGCGCGCTGAACCGTCGCGTGGTCATCAGGGTGCTGACCTAGAACCCCACCCGCATGCCGAGCTCGATGCGCCGCGGCGCGCGGGCGCTGGTCGGCTGGCCGAACAGCGGCGACGTGATCACGCCGCTGTACCCCATGTAGTTGACCGTGTTCAGCAGGTTCGACGCCGAGGCGTACACCTCGAAGGACACGAGCTTGCTGCGGTCGAACGGCCCCCCCCCACCGCCGCCGCGCCCGCCGCCGCCCATGTGCATGATCGTCGGCCCGCCGCCCGGGCCGCCAGGCCCCCCGGCGGTCTTCCGCGATCCGAAGCCGAAGCTGTAGCCGAGGCGCAGGTTCAGATCGACGTAGCCGTCGCCGCGGGCGCTGTTGCGGCCGACGCCGGCCGGCCGATCGTTGAAGATGGTGTCGCCGTTGTCGTCGCGGCCGGTCGTCACGTTGTAGGGCGGGGCCGACTCGGCGCGCAGGTTGCCCCCCAGCCGCAGGCTGTTGAGCAGCCGCACGTTGAAGAACACGCCCAGGCGATGCCGCACGTCGTCGTTGGCGGGGCCCCATTCGTCGGGCCTGATGCTGTCGGCCGGCAGCGACAGCGCGCCGCTGCCATCGTCGCGCGAGACGGTGAGCGTGTAATTGCCCCCGACGAAGAAGCGCATGTTCGGACCGGCCGTGTTGAAGCCGAGCACGAGCTGGTGGCTGCGCGATTCGCCGATCGACTGCACCTCGGTGACCGTCCCCACACCGGGCTCGGGGCGCGTGCCGTCGGCGCGCGGCGCGTTCACGTTGCGGCCGCGCAACAGGTGCACGCCGTCACGCAGCCGGTAGGTCGCATTCAGCCGGGTGCTCTGCGAGAACGCGTGCTCGACGCCGATCGAGGCCTGGCGCAGCGTCGGCATGTCGAGCGAGGCGGCCATCTGCACGCGCCCGGAGGGCTGCACCTGCGACGAACCCGACAGCCAGGGGTCGGGGTAGCTCGGGTTGTAGACGACCACGTCCTGCACGCGCCGGCCGTTGACCTGCAGCGTCTCCTCGTAGACGCTGGCGTCCATCCAGTTGAAGAAGAGGCCCGCGCCGCCGCGGAACGTCGTCTTCCCGCTGCGGAACGGCGACCAGGCGAAGCCGCCGCGCGGGGCGAAGTTCCACACGCTGTCCACGTACTGCTGCACCTCGTGGCGCACGCCGAAGGACAGCGTCAGGTCCTTGCGGATCCGGAAGTCGTCCTGCGCGAACCAGGCGCCGCGCGCCAGCGCGTAGGTGACCAGCGGGTCGCCGATGCGCTGCGTGTAGGTGGTGGGGCGCAGCGCCTCGTAGTCGGCGAGGCTGGCGAAGGTGAAGGTGCCGCCGCCGTTGCGCAGGTCGTCGCTGGTGTAGTGGCCGCGCTCGAACAGGAGTCCGGCGCGCATCGTGTGACGGCCGGCGACGTAGTCGAGGTTCTGGCCGATCTCGAAGTCGAGCGACTCGCGACCGCCCTGCGCCTGCGCGCCGCCCGCGTTGAAGGCGCCCTGCACGCGGATCGCGCGCGCCAGCGAGTCGGGCGTCGTCACGCTGTCGCGCCAGACGAACTCGCCCCAGGCGTCGCTGAGCATGTTCCGGCCGAGCGGACCCTTCACGCGCGCCGCCCACCGCGTCTGATCGTTCGTGCGCGAGTAGGCGCGCTCCGGCAGGTCGAAGTCGCCGATGCCGAGCGCGTCGTTGTTCGCCCTGCGGCGATCGAACTCCATCCGCAGCGTCTGCGTGCGCGACAGGGCGTGGTCGACGCCCACGCGGACGCTGGTGCGGTCCGTGGGCCGGCGCACCTGGTCCACGAAGGCGCCCTGCGGCGTCGTGGCGACGATGGGCCGCACGTCGAAGGCGTTGAAGCCGTCGACGGCGAACTCGATCGAGGTCCGGTTCTTCCAGAGCGGCCCGTTCAGCGAGAACGACCCGCGCTTCTGCTGCTCATCGACGGGCCGTCGCGCGAACGCATTGCGGGCGTCCAGCGCATCGTCACGGAAGCCGAACCCGATCGACGTGCGCCACGCGTCCCTTCCGGGCTGCGTGGTGATGTCCACCGAGAAGTTGCTCGCCTCGTGGCTGTCGGCGGCGTAGGCGTTCTGGCGGAAGCGGATGTCGCGAATCTGGCTCTTGGGCGGCAGGCCGCTGTTGCGGAACCCGTTGACGCGGAACGTCGCGCCGGGACCGGCCATCTGCTGCAGCGCGGCCTCGAGTTCGTCGGGATCGTCGGGCAGCGAGTCGATCTGACTCTGGCTGAGCACCGTGCTGAAACCGTTGCCGTTGGGATCGGTGGCCGCCTCGCGCGGGTCGCGCCTCACCTGGACTTCCTCGAGGAACTCGGCGATCTGGAGGATCACGTCGCGTCGCCAGCCGCCGCTGCCGCCGACGCGCTGGCCCTCGTACCTCGCGGCATCGAAGCCGACCGACGACACCTCGATGGTGTAGTCGCCCTGCGGCACCTCGAGGCGGGCCTCGCCGCGATCGTCGGTGACGGTCTCGAACGTCTGCCCACCGCTGGATGTCACCTTCAGCGTGGCGCCGACGATGATGGCGCTGGTCTGGTCCATGACGACCACGCGCACGGGTGCGGTTCGGACCGATGGCGCAGCGGCCGGTGGCGCCTGGGCCGCGGCGGGCGCGGCCCAGGCCGCGGCCAGCGTGGCCATCAGCAGGAACGACGGAAGACGACGGAGCATCATGACGGTCCTCGTGGACGGATGGTGGAGCATCGGCGGGCGGAGGCGCTGCTAGCGCTTCCGGAACACGTCCGCCTTGAACGCGGGATTCACCTTGTAGCCGGTGATGACGGTCTCCTCGACGGGCGTGCCATCGACCACGCGGCTGATCTTGTGCGGCAGCAACACGCCACCCACCTTCCGGTGATCGGAAAAGAACACCTCGACCTCCTGCGTCTTCGGCGGTTCCTTCTCGGCGCGTTCGCGGGCCTCGCGGAACAGCTTCTCCATCTCCTCGCGGGAGGGCGCCGGCTGGCCCGGCTGCTGCGGCGGGCGCTGCATGTTCAGCATGCGGGGCGCCTGCTCGCGATAGGTCATCAGCAGCGGCAGGTGTGTCTCGCGGTCGATGAACAGACGGCACGGCGCACCGCCCTCGATCGAGGCCTCGAGGACGTCGGCCTTGCCATCCGGCGACTCGGCCTCTCCCGCATAGGTGACCGTGAGCGGGGCAATCGCGTCGGGCCGTCCCAGCATGGCCAGTAGCAGGCGGCTGACGTCGGTGCGATGCCCGCGCAGCATGCGCGCCGCGCGCTCGGGATCGGCGGCACGCCCGTCGCTGGTGCCGCCGCCCTGCCCGGCGCCAGGGCCGCCCGGCCCGCCGAAGCGCATCATGAAGCCCCCGCTGCCGGCAACGCCGTCGAGCGACTCCTCGCCGTTGAATCCCGTCGTGCGGATCATCCGATTGCCCGGATCGCCGGAGGGCGAGAACGTCTCGGTGCGGATGTAGCGTCCCGGCAGCTCGATGGCGATCTCGACATCGCCCGACATCTCGCGCGTCCCGAACGTGCGGCGGAACGTGCCCTCCGCCGACAGGCCGGTGACGCGGGCCAGGGCCTTCTCGCCGCCGAGCGCGCCACGCACGTCGTGCAGCAGGCCGTCGACCGACACGTCGGCGGCGGAACCGTGGAGGGCAGCCGCCGCAAGCAGCAGGACGGCAGACAGGGCAGACAGCGTAGGCAGTGAGTGGCGCGGCATTCGTGATCCCCGGGTGCTGGTCTCGATGGGTTCGCGGAGCGTCTGGACGGCCGCGTGCGCGAGGCATGGGCGTGCACCGCGTGCCGTTCGTGCCCCATTAGACGGTGATGCGCACGTTAAGAACGTAAAGAATGGCCGGAATTTCGTTAAGAACGTAAAACCTCGCGGTCTCGTCCCGCGCCAGGTGCGCGCACGGCGCGGTCCGGTGCTAGGCTGGCCTCGTCGTGACGCGCGCGTTCGGACGTGGCTCGGGCCTGGTGTGGCTGGCGCTGCTGCTTGCCGCGTGCATCGTGTGGCTCGGCGTGCTGCAGTGGCGCTGGGTGCGCGAGGCGAGCGAGGCGGAGCAGGCGCGCATGCGCGCGCTCGTCGACGCCCGCGTGACGCAGTTCGCGCACGAGTTCGACCGCCTCGTCACGAACGTCTACGCGCAGTTCATCCAGGTGCCGGGTGAGGCGCAGTCGCCCTCGCTCGCCGAGCGCGCCGCCGAATGGCTCGACCACGAGAACACGCCGCCCATCGTCTCGGCGATCTACGCGGTGCGCGGACGTCCCGGCGTGCCGCTGCGCCTCGAGCGCTTCGACGAAGACGTCCGGTCCTTCGTGGAGGCGGCATGGCCCGGTGCCCTCACCGGGTTGCGCGAACGCCTGACCAGGAACCAGCCGGCGCCAGGAGCGCGACCGGCGATCTGGCGCGTTGGCCCGCGCATCGATCCGGCGGCGCCAGCCGTGGTCGTCGCGCGCCCGCTGCTGCTGCTCACCCCCGCCTCTCCGGGTGCCGAAGCCGATCCCGATCGCGACGTCATCATGGTGGTGGCGCTGCTCGACGAGCAGGTCATCGAGGCGCAGGTGCTGCCGGACCTGGTGGGACGGTTCTTTCCTGAGGAACCCGGCTTCAGCTATCGCGTGCTGGTGCGCGACGAGCAGGGAACCCCGGTGTTCCGCTGGCCCGCCGGCGCGGATCCGGCGGCGTTTGCCGAGCCCGACGCCTCGGCGCACATCCTCCGCGTGCGCAACGAGTTCTTCGATCGTCTCCAGCGCGACCGCTCGCGCGCGATGGGCGGTCCCGGACCTGGCGATGCCGACGCCCGGGGCGATGGCGACCGACGCAACCACGAGGCCGGCGGTCACCCGGCGGATGGCCCGCCCGGCGTGCGGATGTTCATGGCGCCACGGTTCGCCCGCGGCCAGGCGGTGGTCCTCATCCCCGACTTCGGATCGCCGGGATCGCGCTGGCAGGTTGCCGTCGTCCATCGTGAAGGGTCGCTGGCGCGCGCCGTCGCGCGCTCGCGGCGCTGGAACCTCGGCGTCAGCCTCGGCGTGCTCGCGCTGCTCAGCGCGAGCGTGGCGCTGGCGCTCGTCGCCAGCCAGCGGGCGCAGCGGCTGGCGAGAGAGCGGGTCGAGTTCGTCGCCGGCGTCAGCCACGAGCTGCGGACGCCGCTGGCCGTGATCAGGTCGGCCGCCGAGAACCTCGCCGACGGCGTGGTGGACGAGCCCGCGCAGGTGCAGCGCTACGGCGCGCTCATCGCCGACGAGGGACGCAAGCTGTCGGGGATGGTCGACCAGGTGCTGCAGTTCGCCGGCCTGGAGGCGTGGCACAGCCCGCGGCTGGTTCCGCTCTCACCGGCCGCGGTCCTCGACGATGCCCTGGCCGCGTCGGCGCCAGTCCTCGCCGAGTGCGGCGCTGGCGTGGAGCGGCGCCTCGCGCCGGCGCTGCCACCGGTGCTGGCCGACCACGACAGCCTCGTTCGCGCGCTGACCAACCTCGTCTCCAACGCCGCGAAGCACGGCGCGGAGGGTGGCGCCATCACGGTGGCGGTCACCGCCGATCCGCCGGGCGATCGCGTGCGGTTCGCCGTGACCGACCGCGGGCCGGGCATTCCGCCGCACGAACAGAAGCGGGTGTTCGAGCCGTTCTTCCGTGGCGCGTCGGCACTGACCGCGCAGGTACACGGCAGCGGCCTCGGGCTCAGCCTCGTCCGGCGCATCGCCGAGCAGCACGGCGGCAGCGTGGAGCTGACGAGCCGCGTCGGCCACGGCAGCACGTTCACGCTCGTCCTGCCGGTAGCGCGCGGCACGCCGGACGCGACGCCCGCGCCGGCGACACCGGCCGGAGACGCCGTGCCGGCCGATCGCCCCGGCGGCGCCTGAGCGCGCGGGTGCCGGCTTCGCCGGGTCCTCCCCGGCGCGCCTGATAGGATCCAGCGTCGTGGCCAAGCGACTGCTGCTCGTCGAGGACGAAGCCGGGCTCGTGCTCACGCTCGACGACCGCCTGCGGCGCAGGGGCTACGTGGTGGAGCACGCTCCGGATGGCCCCACCGGGCTGGCGCGTGCGACCGGCGAAGCCTTCGACCTCATCGTCCTCGACGTCGGCCTGCCGAAGATGAACGGGTTCGAGGTGCTGCGGGCGATGCGCGCGCGCGGCGTCGACACGCCGGTGCTCATGCTCACGGCGCGCGGGCAGGTCGCCGATCGGGTGGCGGGGCTGGAACTGGGCGCCGACGACTACCTGGGCAAGCCCTTCGAGATGGCCGAGCTGCTGGCGCGCATCGAGGCCCGCCTCCGCCGCGATGCGCCCGCCTCGACGCCGGCGCCAGCCGCGCTCACCGTGCACCAGCTGGGCGCCGTCTGCGTGAACCTCGAGGAGGCGCACGCCGAGCGCCACGGCCAGCCGCTGGACCTGTCGGCGCGCGAGTTCCAGCTGCTGCGCTACCTGCTCGAACGCCGCGGCCAGACCATCCCCCGCGAAGAGCTGCTCGAGCGGGTGTGGGGCTACCGGGCCGGCACCACGACGCGCACCGTCGACGTCCACGTCGCCTGGCTGCGACAGAAGATCGAGCCCAATCCCGAGCACCCGCAATTCCTGATCACCGTCCGCGGGCAGGGTTACAAGATCGCCTGACGCGGTGGCGTCCGCGCGCCGTCAGCCCGTCGCCTTCCGGTCATCCCGCCAATGCCCCTCCTGACACTCGACGATGTGTCGCTCGCCTACGGACACCTGCCGCTGCTCGACCGCGTGACGCTGCAGGTGGACGCCGGGGAGCGCATCTGCGTCATCGGCCGCAACGGCAGCGGCAAGTCGACCCTGCTGCGCATCATCGCCGGCGAGCTGCCGCCGGATTCCGGCACCGTCTGGCGCGCCGCCGAGACCGTGATCGCTCGGCTGGAGCAGGACGTCCCGCTGTCGGCCGATCGACCCGTGTTCGACGTCGTCGCGGCCGGCCTGCAGCGGCTGGGCGACCTGGTGGCTGCCTACCACCATGCGGCGGTGGAGGTGGCCGAACGGGGCACGCAGGCCGCGCTGGATCGGCTGGGACGACTGCAGCACGACCTCGAGCAGCGCGGCGCGTGGCGGCTCGAGCAACGCGTGGAGCTCGTGCTCGATCGCCTGGGCCTGCCCGCCGATGCCATCGTCGACACGCTCTCCGGCGGCTGGCGGCGGCGCGTGCTCCTCGCGCGCGCGCTGGTGGCCGAGCCCGACGTGCTGCTGCTCGACGAGCCGACCAATCACCTCGACATCGACGCCATCGGCTGGCTGGAGGAACTGCTGGCGGACTATCGCGGGGCCCTCGTCTTCGTCACCCACGACCGCGCCTTCCTCCAGCGACTCGCCACCCGCATCGTCGAGCTCGACCGGGGGCGGCTCACGTCGTGGCCGGGAGACTACGCCGCCTTCCTGCGGCGGAAGGAGGAGTGGCTGGCCGCCGAGGAGGTCGCCCACGAGAAGTTCGACCGGAAGCTGGCGTCGGAGGAGGCGTGGCTGCGCCAGGGCGTCAAGGCGCGCCGCACGCGGAACGAGGGCCGCGTGCGGGCGCTGATGGCCCTGCGCGAGCAGCGCGCGGCACGGCGGGAGCGGGCGCCGGCGGCGCGGCTGCGGGTGGAGGTCGGCGAGGCGTCGGGCAAGGTGGTGTTCGAGGCGGACCGCATCACCAGGACGTTCGGCGACACGACCGTCGTCCGGGAGTGCTCGGTCCGCGTGATGCGCGGCGATCGCATCGGCCTCATCGGGCCCAACGGCGCCGGCAAGACGACGCTCATCCGCTTGCTGCTGGGCGAGTTGCCGCCCGATGCCGGCACCGTGCGGCGTGGCGCGAACCTGCAGGTGGCCTATTACGACCAGCAGCGCGAGCAGCTCGATCCCGCGTGCACCGTGTTCGACACGATCGGTGAGGGCCGCGATACGGTCACCGTGAACGGCGTGACGCGGCACGTCCAGGGTTACCTGCGCGACTTCCTCTTCCCGGCCGAGCGGGCGCGATCGCCCGTGCGGGCGCTGTCGGGTGGCGAGCGCAACCGCCTGCTGCTGGCGCGGCTCTTCGCGCGGCCGGCCAACGTGCTGGTCCTCGACGAGCCGACCAACGATCTCGACATCGAGACGCTCGAGCTGCTCGAGGCACAGGTGGTCGCCTTCCCCGGCACCGTGCTCCTCGTCAGCCACGACCGGACGTTTCTCGACAACGTGGTGACTAGCACGCTGGTCTTCGAGGGCGACGGGCGTGTGCAGGAGTACGTGGGCGGCTACGACGACTGGCTGCGACAGCGGAGCACGACGGTTTCGACTCGTCCCGAGCCGACGCCGGCCCGCGCGGAGGACAGCGTCTCCGCGTTGCCGCCGGCGCCGGCGCAGGCGATGGATCCGCGAAGCCAGGCCGCGAAGCGCCTCGGCTTCAACGAGCAGCGCGAGCTGGCCGCGCTGCCCGAACGCATCGAGGCGCTCGAGCGGGAGCTGGGCACGCTGGCGGCACGCGTGAACGCGCCGGAGTTCTATCGCGAGGAGAAGGCGGCGATTGAGGAGGCGCTGGCGCGCCTGGCCACCCTCGAGGCGGAACTCGCCTCGACCTACGCCAGGTGGGACGCGCTCGATTCCCGCAGTCGCTGACGCGCGTCCGGGCCCATGGCGACACGACGGATCACCCGTCGTGGATCATCGACGTGGTGCACCGGCGCCGGCCGCGCGGGGGCGGCGTGTCTGGCCGCCCCCGCGGCCACTACTTCTTCTTGGCAGTGCGCTTGACGGCCTTCTTCGCGGCCCTGGCCGGCGCCTTCCGGGCTGCCGGCTTCGCGGCCTTCACCGGCTTCCGCGCGGCGGCCTTGCGGGCGGGCTTCGCGGCGTTGCGGGCAGGCTTGGCAGCCTTCCGGGCGGGTTTGACGGCCTTCTTTGCGGCCTTCACCACCTTCTTCGCCGTCTTCTCCGCCGACCTGGTGGCGCTCTTCACGGCCTTCCGGATCGTCTTCGCGGCCCGCGCCGGCGCCTTCCTGGCGGCCGTCAGCTTCCGCGCCGCGGCCTTCTTCAGCGCCGCCCCCTCGGCCTTGACGCCTTCCACGACCGGCGCCACCTTCTCGGCGACCGCCGCGACGCCCTCCTTTGCCGCGTCCATCGTGCTCCCGACGACCTCGCCCAGCTTCTCGGTGATCGAGTCCGACATGCCTGGTGACCTCCTGATCCGCCGATGGCGACCCGACAGCGGTCGCGCGTCGTTGGCGGCGACGAGGCGATTCTACACAAGCCGCGTGAGGATGGAGCGTTCTTCCTGCGCCCGCGCACCGCGCGTGACCGCCAACCGGCGTAAGATCGCCTCACCCCCCGCGCGACGGAGGCCGCGCCGCCATGATTGCCAGTGACTACGTCAGGGTCTTCGACACGACGCTGCGTGACGGCGAGCAGTCGCCCGGTGCCTCGCTGACCTCCGTCGAGAAGCTCGAGATCGCCCGGCAGCTCGCGCGGCTGGGCGTGGACGTCATCGAGGCGGGCTTTCCCGCCGCCTCGCCCGACGACCTGGCCGGCGTGCAGCGCATTGCCGACGTGGTGGGGCGCGGCCACGAACCGGGCGAGCGCGTGCCGATCATCGCCGGCCTGGCGCGGGCCAACCGCGCCGACATCGACGCGTGCTGGCGGGCGGTGGGCGGCGCCCGGCATCCACGCATCCACACCTTCCTCGCCACCAGCGACATCCACCTGGAGCACAAGCTGAAGATGACCCGCGACCAGGTGGTGGCGCGGGTGACGGAGATGGTCGGCTACGCGCGATCGCTGTGCGAGGACGTGGAGTTCTCGCCGGAGGATGCCGGGCGTTCCGACATCGATTTCCTCTGCCGCGTGCTCGAGGCCGCCATCAAGGCCGGCGCCACCACGCTGAACATCCCCGACACCGTGGGCTACACGACGCCCGCCGAGTACGGGGCGCTGATCGGCGCGCTGCGCGCGCGCACGCCGGGCGCGGAAGACGTGGTGTGGTCGGTCCACTGCCACGACGACCTCGGGCTCTCCACCGCCAACACCCTGGCCGGGGTGCAGGCCGGCGCGCGCCAGGTGGAGGTGACGGTGAACGGCATCGGCGAGCGTGCCGGCAACACCTCGCTCGAGGAGGTGGTGATGGCGCTGCGCACGCGCGCCGCGGTGTTCGGCCTGCGCACCGGCATCGATTGCGCGCAGATCGCCCGCACCTCCCGGATGGTGTCCACCTGCACCGGCATCCCCGTGCAGCCCAACAAGGCAATCGTCGGCGCCAACGCCTTCGCGCACGAGGCCGGCATCCACCAGGACGGGATGCTGAAGCACCAGGCCACTTACGAGATCATGCGGCCCGAGACGGTGGGGGTCTCGGCCTCGCAACTGGTGATGGGCAAGCACTCGGGACGCCACGCGCTGAAGTCGCGGCTCGAGCACCTCGGCTACCAGCTCGCCGACGCCGAGCTCGCGCGGGCCTTCGACGAGTTCAAGAAGCTCGCCGACAAGAAGAAGATCATCACCGACGCCGACCTCGAGGCCATTGTCTCCGATGAACTGTCGCAGGCTCACGAGGTGTTCGCGCTCGACGGCCTGCAGGTGGCCTGCGGCACGATGGGCCTGCCGACGGCCACCGTCCGCCTGCGCGGGCCCGATGGACAGGTGCACGTACGGGCGGCGGTGGGCACCGGCCCGGTGGACGCCTCCTACAAGGCGATCGACGCGGTCGTGCAGGCGCCCAGCACGCTGCTCGAGTTCGACGTGCACGCCATCACCGAAGGCATCGACGCGCTCGGGCGCGTGACCGTGCGCATCGAGGGAGAGCGCGCGCCGCAGGCCATCGACGCGCAGCAGGAGCGGCCCCGGCCGCGCACCTTCGGCGGCTACGGCGCCGACACCGACATCGTCGTCGCCGCGGCCAAGGCCTACCTCAACGCGCTGAACAAGCTGCTGTCGTTTCGGGCGGCCGCGCAGCAGGGATGACGGCCGCGATGCGCTCCCTGAAGATCGGCATCGGCGGCGTGCGCGGCATCGTGGGCGACGCGTTCACGCCGGAGCTCGTGGTCGAGTTCGCGCAGGCCTTCGCCACCTACGCCGACGGCGGGCCCATCCTGGTCTGCCGCGACTCGCGGCAGTCGGGGCCGATGGTGGCCGCGGCCGTGCACGCGGGGCTGCTGGCGGCCGGCTGCGAAACCATCGACCTCGGCATCTGCCCCACGCCCACGCTGCAGCTCGCCGTCCGGCCGCTGGGCGCGCGGGGCGGCATCGCGATCAGCGCCGGGCACAATCCGGCCGAGTGGAACGCGCTGAAGTTCGTCCGCGAGGACGGGCTCTACCTGAACGTGACCCAGGCCGACGAGCTGCTCGACGTGTACCACCAGGGCGAGTTCGTCAAGGCGCCGTGGGATCGCGTGCCGCCGGCCGTCCGGGAACACGACGCCGTGCCGGCGCACCTGGCGGCGCTGGCGCGGCAGGTGGACGCGGCGCAGGTGCGCGCCCGGCGGCTGACGGTCGCCGTCGACAGCTGCAACGGCGCGTGCGCACGGCTCACGCCCGTCCTGCTGCGCGAGCTCGGCTGCGGCGTGCTCGCGATCAACGACGACGTGGGCGCCGCGTTTCCGCACGCACCCGAGCCGAGCCGCGCCACGGCCGCGCAGGTGGCCGCGGTGGTCCGCGCCGGGCGCGCCGACCTGGGCGTCGTTCACGACGCCGACGGCGAGCGCCTGGCGATCGTCGACGAGACCGGGCGCGCGCACTCCGAGGAGCTGACGCTGGCGCTGGCCGCGGCCATCGTCCTGCGCCACCGCGTGGGGCCCATCGTGACCAACGTGTCGACCAGCGCGCTCGTCGATCGCGTGGCGCGATCCCACGGCGCCGAGGTCGTGCGGGTGCCCGTGGGGCAGGCGTTCGTCTCGGAGGCCATCCTCGCACGCGGGGCGGTCGTCGGCGGCGAGGGCAACGGCGCCGTCGCGGTGCCCGAGGTGCAGGCCACGCACGACGCGGGCGCGTGCCTCGCGCTGCTGGTCGGCCACCTCGCGGCGACCCACGAACCGATGTCGGCGCTCGTCGCGCAGCTGCCCGTGCTGGCCATGGTGAAGGAAGCGCACGTCGTGGCGCCGCACCTGCTGTTCTCGGCGCTCCAGGCGTTTCGCGACGACCTCGACGAGGCCGGCGCCGACGTCGACCTCACCGACGGCGTGAAGCTCACCTGGCCCGATGCGTGGCTGCACGTGCGCGCCTCCAACACCCAGTCGCTGCTGCGCGTGATCGCCGAGGCCGACACAGCCGCGCGCGCCCGCGAGGTGGCCGACTGGGCGTGGGACCGGCTGCGGATCTGACCCGGAGACCATCACCCCGATGCGCGCGATCCCCACACTGAAGATCAGCATCTCCGGCGTTCGCGGCGTGGTTGGCGCCTCGCTCACGCCCACCCTCCTCACCCGCTTCGCGCAGGCCTTCGGCACCTACGTGGGCGGCGGCCGCATCGTCGTCGGCCGCGACACGCGGACCTCCGGCGAGATGGTCTGCCAGGCGGTCACGGCGGGACTGTTGTCGGCCGGCTGCCGCATCCTCGACCTCGGTGTCTGCCCGACGCCCACCGTGCAGCTCATGGTGCGCCGCTTCCAGGCGCGCGGCGGCGTGGCGATCACCGCCAGCCACAACCCGGCCGAGTGGAACGCGCTGAAGTTCGTCGGCGCCGACGGGCTCTTCCTGTCCGGCGCCTCCGGGCGCGAGCTGCTCGACATCTACCACCAGGGCGACTACACGCGGGTGGCCGGCGACGCCATGCGCCAGGCCGAACGCGTCGAGGACGCGCTGGCGGTCCACGTCGCCGCGGTGCTCGATGCGACCGGGCCGCTGCCGGCGCGGCAGCCGCCGCTGCGCGTGGCCATCGACGCGTGCAACGGCGCGGGCTCGATCGTGTCGCAGCAGCTGCTGGCCGCGCTCGGCGTCGACGTCGTGGCGATCAACGTGACGCCGGACGGGCGGTTCCCCAGGCCAGCCGAGCCGACGCCCGCCGCGCTGGGCCAGCTCTCGGAGGCGGTGCGCGCCGGCGGCTGCGACATCGGGTTCGCCCAGGACATGGACGCCGACCGGCTCGCCGTCGTCGACGAGACCGGGCGGCCCATCGGCGAGGACCTCACGCTGCTGCTTGCCTGCCAGCGCGTGCTGTCGGTGACACCGGGGCCCGTGGTCACCAACGTGGCCACGACCCACGCGATCGAGGCGGTGGCCGCGGCTTACGGCTGCGCCGTGACGCGGTCGGCGGTTGGCGAGGCGAACGTCACCGAGGCCATGCGGCGGGTGGGCGCCGTCATCGGCGGCGAGGGCAACGGCGGCGTGATCTACCCGCGCATCAACTTCGCGCGCGACAGCCTGGTGGGCATGGCGCTCATCCTCCATCGTCTGGCCGCCGACGGCCGGTCGCTGTCGGCGATCGTGGCCGGGATCCCCGCGCTGGTGATGGTCAAGCGCCAGTTCGCCTGTCCGAGCCATCGTGTCGGCGACGTGTTGCGCGCGGCGCGCGCGGCCTACGCGGGCGCGCCGATCGACGCGCGCGACGGCCTGAAGGTGACCCTCCCGTCCGGCTGGTTCCTGCTGCGCGGATCCAACACCGAGCCGATCGTGCGGCTGATCGCCGAGGCGGCGTCGGAGGAGGCCGCCGCGGCCATCGCCGACGAGGCGTTCGCGCGGGTGGCGCACGCCTGCGTCGCCGGGTGACGGCCGCGGCTCCGGGGTAGACTGCTGCAGGCGGCCCGCGACGATGGCCGCGATCAGGGAAAGGCTGAGGGCATGGCCAGACGATCCGTTCTATTGCTCGCGCTCGCCGCGCTGATCGGGCTGCCGCCGGCAGCCGTCGCCCAGCAGCTCGCCGTGCAGGAGCTGGTGCTCGACAACGGCATGAAGGTGCTCATGGTGCCGCGCAAGGGCGACCCGAACGTGGCCGCCGGCTGGGTGGCCAGGGTGGGCTCGGTGAACGAGCGGCCGGGCATCACCGGCATCAGCCACCTCTTCGAGCACATGATGTTCAAGGGCACCCGCGCGATCGGGACCACGGACATCGAGAAGGACCTGCGACTGCAGGCGCAGATGGACGCCGTGAAGGCGAAGATCCGCGTCGAGGAGCAGGATCAGTTCCGGCGGCTGCGGCTTGGCGAGATCACGGACCTTCGCGATCCGAAGACGCGGTCCGCGGCCCACAACGCCCTGCTCGCGGAGCTGGTGGGGCTCGAGAAGGCCCAGAAGGACCTGATCGTCAAGAACGAGTTCGACCGGATCTACACCTCGGCCGGGGCCAGCGGGATGAACGCGGGCACGTCCAACGACTTCACCATCTACTTCATCAACGTCCCGGCCAACAAGCTGGAGCTGTGGTTCTGGATGGAGTCGGACCGGCTGGCCAACCCGGTCTTCCGCGAGTTCTACGCCGAGCGCGACGTGGTGCGCGAGGAGCGCCGCCTGCGCACCGAGAGCACGCCCACGGGCCGCTTCCAGGAGGAGTTCGAGGCGATGTTCTGGAGCGCCTCGCCCTATCACTGGCCGGTGGTCGGCTGGCCGAGCGACGTGGAGAACATCACGCGCGCCGAGGCGCTGGCCTACTTCGACCTCAACTACGCGCCCAACAACCTGACGGCGTGCCTGGTGGGTGATTTCGAGCCCGAGCAGGCCCGGCAGCTCGCACAGCGGTACTTCGGCCGCCTGAAGCGAAACCCCGTCGATCCCGAGCCGGTGCGCACGCGCGAGGTGGAGCCGCAGGCCGAGAAGCGGATGATCGCCTACGCCGACACCAGCCCGCAGGCGCAGGTGCGCTACCACACGGTGGCCGACGGCCATCGCGACGAGCCGGCGCTGGTGGTGATGGGCGCGCTGCTGAGCGGCCGCACCGGCCGGCTCTACAAGTCGCTCGTGCTCGACCGCAAGATCGCGACCGACGTCTCGGCCGGGCAGAACGGCATGAAGTGGGAGGGCTACTTCAGCCTCAACGCCACCGCCCGGCCCGGCAGCACGCCCGAGCAGGCCGAGCAGGCGCTCTACGAGGAAGTCGAGAAGCTGGCGAAGGCGCCCGTCGAGGCGCGCGAGCTGCAGAAGGTGAAGAACCGGTTCGCGGCCGACGACTTCCGCCGTCTGCAGAGCAACTTCGCGCTGATGCTGCAGCTGCTGCTCGCCGACAACACGCGCGGCTGGCAGAGCTTCTTCGACGATCCGAAGCGCATCGAGGCGGTCACCGCCGAGGACGTGCAGCGCGTGGCCGCCACCTATTTCAAGCCCGAGCGCCGCGCCGTGATCCTCTACTACACGAAGAAGGCGGCCGATGGCGCCGCCGACACCACCGATCCGGCGCTCGAGGGGCTCGACGACCAGGAGCGTGCGCAGGTGGCGCAGATGCGCGCCATGGTGCGGCAGATGAAGCCGGACCAGATCCAGCAGTTCCTCACGAAGATCGAGGAGGCCGAGGGCATGGCCCCGCCGGAGAAGCAGAAGCTGCTGAAAGCCATCAGGACGCTGCTGCAGCAGGCGTTGAAGGGAGCCTGAGGTGAAGACGATGAGAGCATTCGCCACCCTCGCGGCGGCCACGGCCCTGGTCGTCGCCGCCGCCGCGCCTGTCCCGGCGCAGGTGCCCGCGCACCCGCGCGAGCTGAAGTTCGCGCCGCTGACCTTCACGCCGCCCGAGGCGGCCCGCCATCGTCGCGTGCTGAAGAACAAGGTCGCCGCCTACATGGTGGAAGACCACGATCTGCCGCTGGTCAGCGTGACCGTGCTGGTGCGGGCCGGCAGCTACCTCGATCCGCAGGGGAAGACGGGGCTTGCCGCGGCCGTCGGCAGCCAGATGCGCGCCGGCGGCGCCGGCACGTTCTCCGCCGAGCAGTTCGACGAGGAGCTCGACTTCCTGGCGGCCAACCTCACGATGGGGTTCGGCCCCACCTCGGCGAGCGCCAGCATCAACTTCCTGGCCAAGGACACCGACAAGGCGCTCGACCTGCTCTTCGACATGCTGCGGCGGCCGGCGTTCCAGGCCGATCGCTTCGAACTCTACCGGACGCAGGCGCTGCAGAACCTCGAGCGGCGCAACGACAACACGGCCGGCATCGAGGCGCGCGAGTGGGCGCGGTTGATCTACGGCGCCGACCACTTCTCCACGCTGCCGGTGACCAGGGCGTCGGTCGAGGCGATCACCCGCGAGGATCTCGCCGCCTTCCACCGGCAGTGGGTCCACCCCGGCAACTTCATCCTCGCGGTGGCGGGCGATTTCAAGCCCGAGGAGATCGCCGCGAAGCTCGACGCGCGCATGGAGGGATGGACCGTCCCGGCCGGTGCCAAGGTGCCCCCGGTGCCGAAGCCGTCGCACGCGCCGGTGGCCGGGCTCTACATGGTGGACAAGCCCGACGTCAACCAGGGGCGCGTCACCATGGGGCAACTCGGCATCGAGCGCGGCAACCCCGACGAGTACGCCATCGAGATGATGAACGACGTGCTCGGCGGCTCCGGGTTCACCTCGCGCATCACCAACCGCGTCCGCAGCGACGAGGGCCTGGCCTACAGCGCCGGCTCGGCGTTCGGCGTCGGCACCTACTACCCGGGCGTGTTCCGCGCCGTGTTCCAGTCCAAGAGCGAGACCGTCGCGCAGGCGGCGCAGATCGTGCTCGAGGAAATCGACCGCATCCGGCGGGAGCCGGTCTCCGAGGAGGAACTGCAGACGGTGAAGAACTCCGCCATCGAGGTCTTCCCGCGCCAGTTCTCGTCGGCCGCCGCCACGGCGGCGATCTTCGCCAGCGACGAGCTGACGGGCCGCGATCCGGGGTACTGGAAGACGTACCGCGACCGCATTCGTGCGGTGACGGTGGCCGACGTGCAGCGGGTGGCGCAGAAGTACCTGCAGCCCGACAGGATCGTCATCCTCGCAGTGGGCAACGTCGACGCGATGCTGAAGGGCAACGCCGACACGCCGCAGTATTCCTTCGAGAAGCTGCGTGCCGGCAAGGCCATCGTCCGGATTCCGCTGCCCGATCCGATGACGATGGTGTATCCGGCGAAGTAGCAGGGAGGCGCCGGCCGCGCGGGGTGGCCCCGGTGCCGGCCGGCGCCGGGGCGTCCCGCCGGCCGGGCGCAGGAGGTTACTGCGCCTGTCGTTGTGCCGGCGGCGCGCCGCCGGCTGCCACTGGCTGCTATGCTCAGGGCATGACTGGCAGACCCTCAGAGCAGGAGTACCCACCCTACTTCGCGAACTACGTCGCGCAGGTGCCCGAAGACGACGTGCTGGCCGTGCTGCGGGCGCAGGCCGACGGGCTGCGCCGGTTCGCGCGCGCCGTGCCCGCCGACCGCGAGACGTTCGCGTATGGGCCCGGCAAGTGGACCGTGCGCGAGGTGGCCGGACACCTTGGCGACACCGAGCGCGTGTTCGGGCACCGCGCGTTCTGCTTCAGCCGTCGCGACCCGGCGCCGCTTGCCTCCTACGACGACAACCTCTACGTGGCCAACGGCGGGTTCGCCGGCGTCCCGGTGGCGGTGCTCGTCGACGAGCTGCTGCACGTGCGGGCGGCGAACCTGGCGATGCTGGAGCGGCTCGACGAGCCGGCGTGGCTCGCCAGCGGAACGGCCGGCGGCAACCCGATCACCGTGCGGGCGATGGTGTTCGTGATGGCGGGCCACGTGCGGCATCACCTGCGCCTGCTGCGCGAGCGCTACGGGCTCGACGTCTGAGCGGCGCGGCCGCGTCAGCCCTTCAGCGCGTCGCGCGCCTCGCGCTCGATGGTGTCGAGCGCAGCGTCGATCGCCCGACCGTCGCCGGTATCGGCGTCGGCAGCTCGCTGGAGCTGGCGGCCCCACGTCTGCAGGTTGGGCGAGCCCTGCAGGAACGTGGAGTGGATGCGGCGCGCGCCGCTGTCCTTGGCCCACTCGGCGGCGATCAGCCGCCCCAGATCGAGCATCCTCGCGCGCAGCCGTTCGGCCTCGGTGGCCTCGCGCACGCGGCGCAGCGTCGTGTCGCACTGGGCGAGCCACGAGCGCTGGCCGGCGCCGCCGGTGACGAGGAACGTGCGCACCCAGCCCCAGTAGTCGCGGAAGGGCTGGCGCGCCGCGTTGCGGGCATCGGCGTCGTAGGCGTCGCGGAACGCCTCGCGCCAGGAATCGACCAGGTCGTCGTGGTGAGCCATGGGCGTTGACCGCTCTTGGTGCCACAGGCGGCGGCGGGTGTCAACGGCGATCTTCGAGGCCATGGGTGCGGGGAGACCCTGACGGGCCGCGCTCCCGTCGTGGCCGGCGAAGCGTGTGCCTCGAACCGCTGTGCGAGAACGGCCGACGATCGCGGCACGAAGGGATGGCCGAGCGGTTACAGGCAGCGGTCTTGAAAACCGCCAGATCTGCTCTCGATCATTCGGGTTTCTCAGCGCAAAGCCCTCCGTTCAAGGCACTTCCACAGTTGAGCGCGTTGGCTGCCGTGGGCTGCGATCGGCCGCTTCTCGCCGCTCGCAGGGACAATCCCGGGGACAGTTGCGCCAGACGACGTCTGTCCGAGAACTGCGCGGTATCGGACCCCTGTCGGTCCTCCCGTGGCCGGCGCCTCCCGGCTGTCGCTCGATGACGGTCGGCGGTGCCCTTCGAGCAGCTCCCGTCCGGCCTCGGTGAACGTCACGATGGTGGTCCGCTCGCGCCCGGCGACGTGCGGCATGGTGCGTACGAGTCTCGCCTCGGTCAGCCGCTCGCTGCGGGAGAACGCCGCGTGGCCCGCCCTGTCACCCCTGGCGTTGATGCTCGATGCGCATCGAGGGTGCGCAGGGGTTGCGCTCAACCTCAGGAGCGCTCCTGGTCGAAGGGGGTGAAGGAATCATGAAATGCCACGACTCAGCCGAGTTCGACGCGCGACCCGCCAACGGCGTGCAGGGCACGCAGACCATCGTCGAATTCCTGATGAAGGTCGCCCCGGAAATTCGAAGGAAGGGAGGAGACATAGGGCGGGCCTGGGAGACAAGCAGCCCTGAGCGGCGGCGTCGGGCCGCGACCGCGATGGGCCGCGACCTTGGTGTTTGGCCGTGACCGCCCGACCCGGCACGAGCACTGAACGAGAGGGCGAGCCGGGGCGGACAAGCTTTTCATTCGAAGCAGCCACAGGTCCTTGACCCCTTGTGCAGCGCCCGCGCAGAATCCCGGCCAGACGGTGCCTCGCAGGGTGGAGCCAGGTGCTCCAGCAGGGGGCTCCTGGCAACTGGCACCGGAGTCCGACGGAACGTCAGACCCTCAGGACACGACGCCAGCCACACGTTCGGGTGAGGTAGCCATTGGCGAAGCGAAAGAACCCCCCCGGCCAGTCGGACCCGACCTCGGCCATCGTCGGCTACGAAGCACAGCTCTGGCAGATGGCCGTCAAGCTACGCGGCAGCATGGACTCCGCCGAGTACAAGCACGTGGTGCTCGGCCTGATCTTCCTCAAGTACATCTCCGACGCCTTCGAGGAGAAGCACGCGAAGCTCCTGGCCGAGCAGGCGGCGGGCGCCGACCCCGAGGATCCCGACGAGTACCGGGCCGCGAGCGTCTTCTGGGTGCCGGCGGAGGCGCGCTGGGCGCACCTCAAGGCGCAGGCCAAGCAGCCCATCATCGGCCAGCTCGTGGACGACGCCATGGCCGGTATTGAGCGCGACAACCCGGCGCTCAAGGGCGTGCTGCCGAAAGACTACGCCCGCCCCGTGCTCGACAAGACGCGCCTCGGCCAGTTGATCGACCTCATCAGCAACATCAAGGTGGGTGACGAGACGAGCCGCGCCAAGGACGTGCTCGGCCGCGTGTACGAGTATTTCCTCTCGCAGTTCGCGAGCGACGAGGGCAAGAAGGGCGGCGAGTTCTACACGCCGCGATGCGTGGTCAAGCTCCTCGTCGAGATGCTCGAGCCCTACCGCGGCCGCGTCTACGACCCCTGCTGCGGCTCCTCGGGCATGTTCGTGCAGTCGGTCGACTTCATCCGCGCGCACGCGAGCGGCAACGGCAACGTCGGCAGGGCGGGCGGCGGCAAGGTGAAGCCGGACATCTCGATCTACGGCCAGGAGTCGAACTACACCACCTGGCGCCTGGCGAAGATGAACCTCGCCATCCGCGGCATCGACGGCCAGATCGCCCACGGCGACACCTTCCACAACGACCGCCACCCGGACTTGAAGGCCGACTTCATCCTCGCCAACCCGCCGTTCAACATCTCCGACTGGGACGGCGAGCGGCTGGCCGGCGACCAGCGCTGGCAGTACGGGACGCCGCCCAAAGGCAACGCGAACTTCGCCTGGGTGCAGCACATCGTCCACCACCTCGCGCCCGCGGGCGTGGCCGGCTTCGTGCTCGCCAACGGCAGCATGAGCTCCAACCAGTCGGGCGAAGGCGAGATCCGCAAGAACCTGATCGAGGCCGACCTCGTGGACTGCATGGTGGCGCTGCCCGGTCAGCTCTTCTACTCGACGCAGATCCCGGCCTGCCTCTGGTTCCTCGCGCGCGACCGGAAGAACGGCAAGTTCCGCGACCGCCGCGGCGAGCTCCTCTTCATCGACGCCCGCAAGCTCGGTCGGATGGTGGACCGCACCCACCGCGAGCTGTCCGACGAGGAGATCGCCCGCATCGCCGCCACCTACCACGCCTGGCGCGGAGAGAAGGATGCGGGCGCGTACGAGGACGTCCCCGGCTTCTGTAAGAGCGCCGCGCTCGATGAGGTGCGCAAGCACGGCCATGTCCTCACCCCCGGCCGCTACGTCGGCGCCGAAACCCAGGAAGACGACGGCGAGCCGTTCGAAGAGAAGATGAAGCGCCTCGTCGCGACGCTGCGCGAACAGCAGGCCGAGGCCGCGAAGCTCGATGCCGCCATCGCTGCCAACCTGCAAGACCTCGGCTTCTGGAGCGAGTCGAGATGACGCCGGATGCGCTTCGCGAGCTGATCGACGGTGGCGAAACCCTGAGCGTCGAGTTCAAAGGCGAAGAACGCGCGTCGCTCGGCGATCGTGATCTGGTCGAGGCGATCGTCTGCCTGGCCAACCGGATCGGGACCGCGCCCGCCCATCTCCTGATCGGCGTGGAGGACGATGGCCGCATCACTGGCGCCCGGCCCCGGCATGGCGAGACGACCGACCCCGCCAGGATCGCCACCCTGATCGCCAACCGCACGCGCCCATCGATTGCCGTACGAGCAGAAAGCGTGACGATCGACGGCAAGCCGGTGTCGGTCATCGAGATGCCGGCACAACACCATCCGGTGGCCACCAGCGAAGGCCTCTTTCTGCGGCGCACGCTGGGCGGTGACGGCAGACCGGCCTGCGTGCCGATGGATGGCTACGCGGTGCAGTCGCTCCAATCGGATCGCGGCCTGCTCGACCCCTCGGCGCAGATCGTCGCCGAGGCACGCTGGGAACAGCTCGACCCGCTGGAGTTCGAGCGCTTTCGGCGCAGCGTGCGCGAGCGGCGCGGGCGCAGCGACGAATCGCTGGTCGACCTGCCGGATCTGGACCTGGCCAAGGCGCTCGGCGTGGTCGACGCCAACGGCAGCGTGCGCGGCGTGCGGCTGGCTGCCCTGCTGCTCTTTGCCAAGGAAGACGCGCTGCGCCGTTTCATGCCGGCGCACGAAGTCGCCTTTCAGGTGCTGCGCGGGCTCGATGTGGAGGTTAACGACTTCTTTCGCTGGCCGCTGCTGCGCGTGATGGAGGAGTGCGAGGCGCGCATCCGCGCCCGCAACCGCGAGCAGGAACTGATGGTGGGCCTGCTGCGCGTGGGCGTGCCCGACTACCCCGAGCGCGCGTTGCGCGAGGCGCTGGCCAACGCGCTGATCCACCGCGACTACCAGCGACTGGGGGCCGTGCACTTCCAGTGGCACACCGACCAGATCGAGATCACCAGCCCCGGTGGCTTTCCCGAAGGCGTACGGCTCGACAACCTGCTCGTCACCGCGCCGCGCCCGCGCAATCCGCTGCTGGCCGACGCCTTCAAGCGCGCGGGGATCGTCGAGCGCACCGCGCGCGGTATCGACACCATCTTCTTCGAGCAACTGCGCAACGGCCGCCCCGCACCTTCCTACGCCCGCAGCAACGAGGCCACGGTGAGCGTCGTCGTCCCCGGGGGCGCGGCCAACCTCGACTTCGTGCGTCTGCTGGTGACCGAGGCGCAGCGGGGACGCGCTCTCGCGCTCGACGAGCTGCTCATCCTCAACGCGCTCTGGCAGACGCGCAGCGTGACCACCGATGACGCCGCCCGCCTCGTGCAGAAGCCCGAAGCGCAGGCACGCACCGCGCTGCACCGCCTGGTCGAAGCCGGGCTCGTCGAGGAGCGCGGCCAGAAACGGGGCCGGAGCTGGCACCTCTCCGCGGCGGCGTACCGGCTGCTCGGCGACAAGGTTGGCTACGTACGCCAGCGAGGGTTCGAGCCCCTGCAGCAGGAACAGATGGTGCTGCAGTACGTGGAAAAGCACGGCCGGATCACGCGGCGCGAAGCGGCGGAGTTGTGCCGGCTGTCGCCGGATCAGGCCTATCGCCTGCTCACACGGCTGAAGGACGAAGGGCGGCTCGCCCAGCATGGCAGCAAGAAAGGAGCCTGGTATGAGCGCCGCGCATAAGATAACCGCGCGCGGTTATTCGACAGTTGCGCGCGGTTATCCGTTCGGTGGTGGCGGGCGCCAGACAGGCTTCAGCCGCCGCCGAACACGGCTGATCGCGCGCGCATTCGTTGGCGCAGCGTGTGGTCTTCGCGGTTGGGGCAGCCTCCCGGCGGGCCAAGGCCGCGGAGCTTGATGCAGCGATTGGCGCCAACCTGAAGGAGCTTGGATATGGCGGGTGAGTGGCGCGCATCGACGTGGGGCGACGAAATCTCGCTCGAGTACGGCAAAGCGTTGCGTGGACATGAGACAGCACAAGGCCGTTACCGCGTGTTCGGCTCCAACGGGCCGATCGGTTGGACAGACGAACCACTTGCTGATGGGCCAGGGGTCATCCTGGGACGAAAGGGAGCCTACCGCGGCGTAGAGTTCTCGCGCGACCCCTTCTTCGTAATCGACACGGCGTACTACGTTGTGCCGAAGTCCGAACTCGACATGCAGTGGTTGTACTACGCCATCAAGCATTACAAGCTCGGAGAGGTCGATGATGGCTCGCCAATTCCCTCGACCACGCGAGCTGCCGTGTACATGCTCGATCTCGACGTGCCGCCTCTCCCCGAACAACGCGCCATCGCCCACATCCTCGGCACGCTGGACGACAAGATCGAGCTGAACCGGCGGATGAGCGAGACGCTGGAGGCGACAAGCGCGGGCGCTCTTCAAGTCGTGGTTCATTGATTTCGATCCCGTGCGGCGCAACGCCGCCCGTGCTCGAAATCAACCCTCACCCCCGGCCCCTCTCCCAGAGGGAGAGGGGCGTTCTGTTGGGAGGGAAGATCAGCGCGCGCCCGGAGCTTCACACCACGTGCTCCCAAGAGGAAGGGGTCATTATCGTGGCGGATACGACTTCTCGGGATTGCTGGAGACGGCCAGAGGCCTGCGTCGCACACAGACGCCCGCTGAAGAAGTCTTCTGGCACCTCGTGCGCAGCCGCCGATTCCTGGGGCTGAAGTTCCGTCGGCAGCATCAGCTCGGTGACTATGTCGCCGATTTCTACTGTCACGACCATCGGCTTGTTATCGAACTGGATGGCGGCGTGCACGCTTCAAAACGGTCGCAGGACCGCAAACGCGACGCCTGGATGCAGGCGCAGGGCTGCGCCGTACTTCGTTTCCCCAATGCACAACTCCTCGACAACCCGGAATCCGTTCTATCAGCCATTGCCGAAGCAACCCTCCCCTCTCCCGCTGGGAAAGGGGCCGGGGGTGAGAGTCCAGCCATTGCCGAAGCAACCCTCCCCTCTCCCGCTGGGAAAGGGGCCGGGGGTGAGAGTCCAGCCATTGCCGAAGCAACCCTCCCCTCTCCCGCTGGGAAAGGGGCCGGGGGTGAGAGTCCAGCCATTGCCGAAGCGGCCCTCCCCTCTCCCCTTGGGAGAGGGGTTGGGGGTGAGGGTATGGTCGAAAGCTTTGCTTTCGACCATTTGTTCCCCGCCCGCCTCGTCGACTCCGAACTCGGCGAGATTCCGGAGGGGTGGGAGGTGAAGCCGATCGGCGAGCTGGCCGAGGTCGTCGGCGGCAGCACCCCCAAGACCGAGCGGGCCGAGTACTGGGCTGGCGGCTCGCATCACTGGGTCACGCCGAAGGATCTGTCGGGGCTTTCGACGCCAGTCCTGCTCGACACCGAGCGAAAGATCACCGACGCCGGTTTGGGACAGATCAGTTCGGGTTTGTTGCCGAAGGGCACCGTTCTTCTTTCGTCGCGTGCGCCCATCGGTTACCTCGCCATCGCTGAGGTGCCAGTCGCCGTGAATCAGGGCTTCATCGCGATGAAGCCACGACTAGGCGTGTCAAACCTGTTCTTGCTCCGCTGGGCACGTGCCGCCCACGACGAGATCCTCAGTCACGCCAACGGCTCGACATTCCTCGAGATCAGCAAGGCGAGCTTCCGTCCAATCCGCACAGTCGCGCCTCCTGCTCGCGTCTTGGGCGCATTCGATCGCTTGTCGCGTTTCATGTACTGCAAGGTCGTTGAAGCCGCCGCAGAATCCCGCACCCTCGCCGCCCTCCGCGACACGCTGCTCCCCAAGCTCATCTCCGGCGAGCTGCGCGTGAAGGACGCGGAGCGGGTTGTGAGGGAGGTCGTGTGATGGACGAGAAGCGCGGCGAGATCGTCGTCTACGAAGCCCCAGACGGCCAGGTGCGCGTCGATGTCAGGGTCGAGCGGGAGACCCTTTGGTTGTCGCAGCGGCAGATCGCGGAGATCTTCGACACCTCGATCGATAACGTCGGTCTCCACCTGAAGAACATCTTCAGCGCGGGTGAGTTGGATGAGGCATCAACTACCGAGGAATACTCGGTGGTTCAGACCGAGGGGCGCCGGCAGGTAAAGCGCGCTGTGAGGCACTACAACCTCGACGCCATCATCTCCGTCGGCTATCGGGTCAACTCCAAACGCGGCACCCAGTTTCGCATCTGGGCCACCCGCACGCTGCGCGACCACCTGCTGCACGGCTATACCTTGAACGAGCGCCGCCTACGCGAACGGGGACTTGACGAGGTCGAGCAGGCGGTCGGCCTGCTGGCACGGACGCTCACGACCCACGCGATGGTCACCGACGAGGGGCGGGCCGTTCTCGACGTCGTCAAGCGCTACACGCGCTCTTGGCGGCTCTTGCTGGAGTACGACGAACAGCGCCTGGCGGAGGCACCGGGGCATCCGATGGCGCCGACCGCGGTGCTCTCGCTCGACGACGCCCGCGCTGCTGCCGCGCGGCTGCGGGACGACCTGCTTGGCCACGGCCAGGCGGGAGTGCTGTTTGGTCAGGAGCGCGGCGGGGCCCTGGCCGGGATCCTCGGCGCGATCGAGCAGACCTTTGGTGGTCAGCCGTTGTACCCGAGCGCACAGGCCCGGGCCGCGCACCTGCTCTACTTCGTGATCAAGGACCATCCCTTCGGGGACGGCAACAAGCGCCTGGGCACGCTCTTCTTCCTCGAGTACCTGCGCCGCAACGGTCTGCTCCTGCGCGCGAGCGGCGAGCCGCGCCTCGCCGACAACGCGATGGTGGCGCTGGCGCTCCTGATCGCCGAGAGCGAGCCGGCGCAGAAGGAACTCATGATCCGGCTCGTCCTCAACCTGCTCGAGGACGGCCAATGAGCGACGGCGGCGTCACCGAATCCACCGTCGAAGACGCCGCGCTTGGCTGGCTGGAAGCGACCGGCTGGCACATCGCCCACGGCCCGGACATCGCGCCGGACATGCCCGCGGCCGAGCGGCGCGACTACGGCGAGGTCGTGCTGGCGCAGCGCCTGCGCGACGCGCTCGCGCGCCTCAATCCCGGGCTGCCCGCCGAGGCGCTCGAGGACGCCTTCCGCAGGCTGGCGCGGCCCGAAGGCGCAGATCTCATCGAGCGCAATCGCGCGCTCCATCGCCTGCTGGTCGACGGCGTGACGGTGGAGTATCGCCTGCCTGCCAGCAAGGCAGGCGACGCCGAGGGCGCGATCCGGGGAGGCCAGGCGCGCGTGATCGACTTCGACGATCCCGCGGGCAACGACTGGCTCGCCGTCAACCAGTTCACCGTGGCCGAAAACAAGCACACGCGCCGATCGGACGTGGTGCTGTTCGTCAACGGTCTGCCGCTGGCGGTGCTCGAACTCAAGAATGCGGCGAACGAGGACGCCACGATCTGGACCGCGTTCCAGCAGGTCCAGACCTACAAGGCCGAGGTGCCGGCGCTGTTCGCGACCAACGCGGTGCTGGTCGTCTCGGACGGCGTCGAGGCGCGCGCGGGCACGCTTACCGCCGGCCGGGAGTGGTTCAAGCCTTGGCGCACGATCTCGGGCGAGGCGCTGGCCGACGCGCACATGCCCGAGCTCCAGGTCGTGGTCGAGGGGCTGCTGGCGCCGCGGCGCTTCCTCGATCTCGTGCGCGACTTCATCGTGTTCGAGGACGACGGCGGCGGACGCATCGTCAAGAAGATGGCCGGCTACCACCAGTTCCACGCCGTGCGGGTGGCGGTGCGCGAAACGCTGCGGGCCGCCGAGCTGGCCCGGGCGGACCGGGTGGCCGAGGGCGGCGGGCGCTACGAAGCGGGGCGCAAGCCCGGTGGCACGCCCGGCGACCGGCGCGTCGGCGTGGTCTGGCACACGCAGGGCTCGGGCAAGAGCCTGACGATGGCGTTCTACGCCGGGCGCATCATCCGCGAGCCGGCAATGGGGAACCCGACCCTGGTCGTGCTCACCGACCGCAACGACCTCGACGACCAGCTCTTCGGCACCTTCTCGCGCTGCGCGGAGCTCCTGCGCCAGCCGCCCGTGCAGGCGGCAAGCCGCGCGCACCTGCGTGAGCTGCTCGCCGTAGAAGCCGGCGGCGTGATCTTCACGACCATCCACAAGTTCTTCCCCGAGGAGAAGGGCGACCGCCACCCGACGCTCTCCGAGCGGCGCAATATCGTGGTCATCGCCGACGAGGCGCACCGCAGCCAGTACGACTTCATCGACGGCTTCGCGCGCCACCTGCGCGACGCCCTGCCGCACGCCTCGTTCATCGGCTTCACCGGCACGCCGATCGAACTGCAGGATGCCAACACCCGCGCGGTCTTCGGCGAATACATCAGCGTCTATGACATCCAGCGCGCCGTGCAGGACGGCGCCACGGTGCCGATCTACTACGAGAGCCGTCTCGCGAAGCTTGAGCTGAACGAGGCGGAGCGTCCGAAGATCGACTCCGACTTCGAGGAAGCCACCGAGGGCGAGGAGATCGAGCGCAAGGAGAAGCTCAAGACCAGGTGGGCGCAGCTCGAGGCGGTGGTCGGCTCGAAGAAGCGGCTCGATCTGGTGGCCCGCGACATCGTGGAGCACTTCGAGAAGCGCCTCGAAGCGCTGGACGGCAAGGCCATGGTCGTCTGCATGAGCCGTCGCATCTGCGTCGAGCTGTACGAGGAGATCGTCAGGCTGCGGCCCGCCTGGGCGGGTGGGGAGGACGATCAGGGGGCGATCAAGGTCGTCATGACCGGCTCGGCCTCCGATCCGGCAGACTGGCAGCAGCACATCCGCAACAAGCCGCGGCGCGAGGCGCTGGCCAACCGTTTTCGCAATCCTGCGGACCCGCTCCGCATGGTGCTCGTGCGCGACATGTGGCTCACCGGCTTCGACGCGCCGAGCCTCTCCACGATGTATGTGGACAAGCCGATGCGCGGGCACGGGCTGATGCAGGCGATCGCCCGCGTGAACCGGGTGTTCAAGGACAAGCCGGGCGGGCTCGTCGTCGATTACCTGGGGCTGGCCCACGAGCTCAAGCGCGCGCTCGCGACCTACACCGAGAGCGGCGGCACGGGGCGCACGGCGCTCGACCAGGACGAGGCGGTCGCCGTGATGCTGGAGAAGCACGAGGTGTGCTGCAGCCTCTTCCACGGCTTCGACCGCGCGAAGTGGACCACCGGCACGCCGCAGGAGCGGCTCGGCCTCCTGCCGCCGGCCCAGGAGCACATCCTCGCCCAGGAGAACGGCAAGGACCGCTTCATCCGCGCCGTGCGCGAGCTGTCGCAGGCCTTCGCGCTGGCGGTGCCGCACGAGGAGGCGCTGCGCATCCGCGACGAGGTGGCCTTCTTCCAGGCGGTGCAGGCCGTGCTGGCCAAGCGGGCGCCCGCCGACGCCCGCCCCGAGGAAGAGCTCGACCACGCCGTGCGCCAGATCATCTCGCGCGCCGTGGCCCCGGAAGGCGTCGTGGACATCTTCGCCGCGGCCGGGCTCGACAAGCCCGACATCTCCGTCCTGTCGGACGAGTTCCTGGCCGAGGTGCGCGGAATGCCGCAGCGCAATCTCGCCGTCGAGCTGCTGCAGAAGCTGATCAAGGGCGAGCTGAACGAACGCCGCCGCAGGAACGTCGTGCAGGCGCGCTCCTTCGCCGACATGCTGGAGCAGGCGATCCGGAAGTACCAGAACCGCGCCATCGAGGCGGCCCAGGTGATCGAGGAGCTGATCTAGCTCGCGAAGGACATGCGCGAAGCCAACGCACGCGGCGAGCAGCTCGGCCTGACCGAGGACGAGCTCGCCTTCTACGACGCGCTCGAGACCAACGACAGCGCGGTCAAGGTGCTCGGCGACGAGACTCTGCGCGGCATCGCCCGGGAGCTGGTCGAGACCGTAAGGAAGAATGTCACCATCGACTGGACGCTGCGCGAGAACGTCCGGGCGCAGCTGCGCGTGCTCGTCAAGCGCATTCTCCGCCGGCACGGCTACCCGCCCGACAAGCAGGAGAAGGCGACGCAGACGGTGCTGGAGCAGGCGGCGCTCTTGTCGGCGGAATGGGCAGCCTGAGTCTGATTCGGCTTGAGTCCAAGCTCGCGGCAGAACTTCGAGCAACCGACGGCATGGACAGGAGGACTCGCCATTGTGCATCTTTCTCCGGGTTCAGCCGGAGCCCGGTGCGCGGCAAGCGGCGACGAGGACTTCTCGAGGACTTCTCGACGCGCCGGTCAGCGAGGCGCGCGGGCATCCTCCGGAAGAGCGGCTACGCCGGTTCTCTGAGGTGCGGACGTCGAACGTTCTGATACGGGGTTGCTGGCGGAGGGAGTGGGATTCGAACCCACGGTAGCCTTTCGACTACGGCGGTTTTCAAGACCGCTGCCTTCAACCGCTCGGCCATCCCTCCGTGCGTCGGGCCCCGCCATTCTCGCACAGGGATCTCCGTCGGCCCTTCCCGCCGGAGCTGTCATCGGTGCGAGTGACGAGGCGCGGTCATCTTCCGCGAACCGACGATGTGACGCGCCGGGCGAGGCGGCCTGGGGGCCGCACCGACGCCCGGCGGCGCCGACTCTTTCCCCGAACTGCTACCCCACCGTGAAGGGCACCGTGGAGGAGACCGTGCCCCATTCGATGCGGAGCGTGCCGCCGCTGGCCGTGCCGTCGATCGAGATCGTCAATTGCTCGACGGGCGCGGCGGTCTTCGCCACGGCCATCTTCACGCGCCCGAGGTCGTCGTTCACCTGGACCGGAATGCCCCACTGGCCCGTGCGCTTGCTGATGGCGAGCGTCCACTGACCGGCTTCCGGCACGGTGTAGAGCGTGTAAGTGCCGGCAGGCACCGTCACGTCACCGAACTTCAGGGCCTTGTCCGTCTTCAAGGTTGTCGCTTCGTCCGCCCCCGTGCGCCAGGGCTTGCCGGCCGGCATCAGCTCGGCCTCCGCACGGCCCTTGAGGTAGGGCCGGCCGTACTCGATCGAGATGCTGGCGCCGTGAACCGTCCACTGGCTGCGGACGTGCGGGCTGCCGCCCTTGCCGGGGTGAACCTGGGTGGTCTGCTGGGCCAGTGCCGTGGCCGCCGCCATGGCGACCAACGCGAGCAGCGCGCAGGTAGTGCGTCGCATGTGTCCTCCTGTTGTGGGTGTGGAATCGCCGAGCAGGCATCGTAGCAGACTCATGCGTGGCGCGTGACGCCCCGGTCGGCTTCCACACCCCCTCCGTGCGTCGGTCGTCGGTGTTGGGGCTCCAGCTCCAACACTTCGTGTCGAGCCTCGCCCGGTCCCGGGCGCTGCGGTCGGGCGTGGGCCGAGGATGCGCGAATTCTGGCGGGAATTCGCGGAAGAACGGCGATCTGCCTCTTTGGCACCGCGGTTGCTCTTACGGAGGGCATCACCCGACGGCGCATGAGGCGCCGGCGGCCACTTCCGGAACAGCCGCCACGGGCGGCGCAGGAGAGACGATCATGGCGGAGAAGATGACGCGCGGTCAGGTGCAGGATCTGCTGGCGAAGTTCGCGACCGAGAACCCGAAGTATCGCGAGGCCCTGGTGGCCAACCCGAAGGCGATCATCGAGAAGCAGTTCGCGCTGAGCCTGGGCAACGTGAACGTGAAGGCGGTGGTCGAGACGGCCGACACGACCTACGTGGTGGTGCCGCACGTGGCGGGCGAGGGCGAACTGAGCGATGCCGACCTGGAGAAGGTGGCGGGCGGCAAGGGCGACATCGAGGTGAACTGCCACCAGTACGGCGCGGCCAACATCTCGATGATGCAGATCAACCTGTAGGCCGCGGGCCTGACAGGACCTCAGGACGCGCGGCGGGACGGCCTTCGAGGCCGTTCCGCCGCGCTGGTGTGTCGATGCCCGCCGCGCTGGTTGCAGCGCTCGAGAACGGAGGGCCGGACCGGCCGGCGTAGCCGCGGACTGTGACGATTCCCGCCGCTGGTCCCCTACTCCCCACGCCTGCCCGACGCGCCCCAGCCGGTCCGGCCTGCCCCGGTCAGCAGCAGGATCGGCGGAGCATGCGCGCGATGGACACCCTCGCCGAGGGTTTCAGCTGGTGGCGACCGGCATCGATCGCCGGCGCAGCATGCCAACGGCGGCCATCAGCCCCAGCAGCCAGCCAACCGGGTAAGGCGCCGCCAGCAGCAGCCACCAGATCGACCGCCCGGAGGAACCGCCGACCCCGCCGAGCGCGCTCATCCCGAACAGGGCGCCGACGCCCGCGGCAACCAGCACGAACGCCAGCAGCGCAAGGGGGCGCAGCGCAGCCCCGGTGCGCCAGGCCACACCGGCCACCAGCGCCGCGCCAACCACGATCGCCGGCGAACCCTCCAGCGGATCCAGCGCGCCGGCCAGCATGAGCACCAGTCCCGCAATCGTCAGCCACCGCAGCCATCTCCCGTCGTTCTCCACTGCTGCCTCCTCGCGGGCCGATCATGGGAGCCTCGTCGCCCGGCAACCTCCGGCTATCGACGACGCGACGCCGGAACCGGTTCCGGATCCGCCGCCTGCGCTGGGGCTCCAGCTCCAACACTTCGTGTCGGGCCTCGCCCGGTCCCGGGCGCTGCGGTCGGGCGTGGGCCGAGGATGCGCGAATTCTGGCGGGAATTTGCGGAAGAACGGCGATCTGCCTCTTTGGCACCGCGGTTGCTCTTGCGGAGGGCATCACCCGACGGCGCATGAGGCGCCGGCGGCCACTTCCGGAACAGCCGCCACGGGCGGCGCAGGAGAGACGATCATGGCGGAGAAGATGACGCGCGGTCAGGTGCAGGATCTGCTGGCGAAGTTCGCGACCGAGAACCCGAAGTATCGCGAGGCCCTGGTGGCCAACCCGAAGGCGATCATCGAGAAGCAGTTCGCGCTGAGCCTGGGCAACGTGAACGTGAAGGCGGTGGTCGAGACGGCCGACACGACCTACGTGGTGGTGCCGCACGTGGCGGGCGAGGGCGAACTGAGCGATGCCGACCTGGAGAAGGTGGCGGGCGGCAAGGGCGACATCGAGGTGAACTGCCACCAGTACGGCGCGGCCAACATCTCGATGATGCAGATCAACCTGTAGGCCGCGGGCCTGACAGGACCTCAGGACGCGCGGCGGGACGGCCTTCGAGGCCGTTCCGCCGCGCTGGTGTGTCGATGCCCGCCGCGCTGGTTGCAGCGCTCGAGAACGGAGGGCCGGACCGGCCGGCGTAGCCGCCGGCGCCGCCGGCCGCGTGGGGTCCGGCGTCCGGACGAATCGCCCGGCCGGCATCCGGTCGTGTCAGAATCACCCGCGCAGCGTGGCGAGGAGGCGGACCGCAGATCGCAGGTTCGTCTCCGGGTGGGCGGTGGCCGGGGAATTCGCGCCCGCGCTTCGAGCGGGGGCCGCGCCCGCGGCGCCGCCAGCGCGCTGCACTCGGTGGAATCTGGCAATGATCAGCGTCTCGTCGAGCGTGCTCCGGCTGTTGCGACGCCTGGCGCTGGTCGTGGCGGCGGCCGCCGCGCCGTTCTACTGGGTGGCGCCGGCACGCGCGCCCGACACGGATCTCGCCGTGCCTTCGCCCGTGCACGGGGTTCCCGATCCTGCCCCTCCCGGTACGCTCGGCATCACCCTTGACGCCGAGTCCACCGAAATCCGCTACGTGATGGAGGGATCGTCGGCCGCCCGTGCCGGCCTGCTGGCCGGTGACAGGGTGCTGATGGTGAACGGCGTGGAGTTCGAGGACTCGCGCCGGCTACGCGAACTGCTCGCCGTGCGACGCGCCGGCGAGCGCGTGGTCGTACGCGTGAGCCGCGACGGTCAACTCTTCGAGACGACGCTGACCATGCAGCCGGTCGGCCGGCGCCGGGGGCATCGCTTCGACGCCCGGTGAGCGGCGACCGATCCGACCAGCCGGACTGCCCGGCCGCAACTGGCCCCGGCGTGGTGCAACCGAGGCCTGGATTCATGCCCCCGTCGGCCGGCCCGGCGGCGTCTTCGGCCCGTCGAGGCGGGGCGCCGCGTTGCCGGCACGGCGCCCCGGTGGATGCGCTGGTCAGGCGCGAGGGCTCAACCCGCGGCCGGCGCCTCCGCGCCGCGAACGGTGAGCACAGGGCACCTGGCGCCCCGCACCACCTGGTGGGTGGCCGAACCAAGCAGCCGCAGACCCAGGCCTCCCTTCCCCTGCGCGCCCATCACGATGAGATCGGCCGTGCGCTCCTCGGCGACGCGCAGGATCTCGCGATAGGCCCGCCCCGTTGTCACCAGGCTCTCGATGTCGCACCAGGTGCGCTCTTCCCCGGCCAGAAGCTGGTCGAGCTGCTTGCGCGCGTCCTCGATCAGGTACGTGCGGAACTCCGCGACGTTGAAGTGCGCGTACTGCCGGGGCTCTTCGTCAGCCAGCCACTCGATGGAATGGAGCACGGTGACGGCGCCGTTGGCCTGCCGGGCCAGATCGAGCGCGAACCCGAGGGCCTGCAGCGAGGCTGGCGAGAAGTCGGTGGCGCACACGATGCGCTTGAACGTCACCTTGTCGCGCGCGGCCGAGGCGTGCGGTGGCACGGTGAGCACCGGGCACGGCGCGCGATGCAGCGTCCGTTCGGCGACCGATCCGAACAGCAGGCGATCGAACCCGCGGCGGCCGTGGGTGCCCATCACGATGAGGTCGCAGGACAGGGCCAGCGCCAGATCGACGATGGTGTCGACCGGGTCGCCGGCTTCCACGACCAGTTCAGGAGACGCGGCCGTGGCGCCGACGGCCTCGATCTGGCGCTGCAGCTCGGCCGTGACCTCTTCGCGGCTCGAGGGATAGACGACCTGCACCGACTGGCCGAATGCGGCCGGCGGGACCTGGATGGCATCGAACGTGGGCACGGCGTGCAGGACCGAGAGCCTGGCGCCGTACCAGACCGTGAACGCCGACGCGCAGGCCAGGGCCGGACGCGACGCCTCGCTCAGGTCCGTCGGACAGAGGATGTGCTTGAACTCGATCATGACGACTCCTTTGGTTGTCCGCGGGGCCGTTGAACATCCGGCTCCAAAGGTACCTTACCCGCGCGGGAACCCCAAGCGGGGACGCGCCCGTTGTACGAGCGGATCAGATCGGCTGAAGGTCGCGGCCCGCGATCACCTCGCCATCGTCGTGCCCGGCGGCTCGACGCGAGCCTTCGGCCAGGCCGATCCTGTTACCTGCCTCCAGCCTTGCGGCAGTCTCCAGTAAAGGCCGGCGCGCCGCAGGCCGATTGGCGGATCGGCCGTTGACTGCGCCGCGATGGTGCAGCACCGCCCGCAGGGCCGCGGCGGGTGACGCCAGGGGGGGCCGTGGATTCAACCGTCGTTCGCCTTGCCTCGCCCGACGATCCGACCGTGATCGTCGACGATTCCGTCGCCTGGCGCCATGCGCGCGGGGGCGAGGCGACCGTGATCCTGGGCCCGTGGGCGCCGACCGGCGGCGCCGCCCCGCTCGCTTCCACGGTGGTCGTGCCGGCCCTCGAAGCCGAGGGCGTTCCGGCGGGTGACGCGCCGACGCTCGTGCTCGATCCGGGCGCACGCGACGCGACGGCCGGCGGCCGCCGCGCCGTGGACCTGCCGGCAGGCGGGCGGGCCGGGGGCGGCGCGCCGCTCGCGGCCGGACCTCCGCGCGGCGAGCCCGGTGCGCGCAGCCGCGGCCTCGACCTCGCCGCCACCCCCGCCACCGTTCGTTACGTCGTCGTCGGGACGGCCGGCAAGGGCGGCATGGGCGTCGTGCACGTCGCGCGCGACGTGGGCCTGCTGCGCCGCGTGGCGCTGAAGGAGCTGTCGGCCGAGGCCGCGCACGACGCCGACGCGCGCGCCAGGTTCGTCCGCGAGGTCCAGGTCACCGCCCAACTGGACCATCCCCACATCGTGCCGGTCTACGGCCTCGAGTGCGCCGAGGGTGACCGTCCCGCCTACGCGATGAAGCTCGTCGAGGGCCGCACGTTCGTCCAACTCGTGGCCGAGACGCGGGCCCTGGCGGAAGGGGCTGCGGGCGGCGCAGACCGCACGCTGCACATGCGGCTCGAACACTTCCTCAAGGTGTGCGATGCCGTCGCCTACGCGCACGAGCGCGGCGTGGTGCATCGGGACCTCAAGCCGGCCAACCTGATGATCGGCGCACACAACGAGGTCTACGTCATGGACTGGGGCCTCTGCCGGGTGAGGCAGGCCGATGGCCCGGGCGAGCGCGACGCACACCGGCCGTCCGCGATCGAGGGTGATGGGTCGACGACGCTCTGCGGGACTGTCGTCGGCACGCCCCGCTACATGTCGCCGGAGCAGGCGCGCGGTGAGAACGCGGTGCTCGACGCCCGCTCGGACCAGTACTCGCTGGGCGCCATTCTCCACGAACTGGTGACGCTGCGTCCTCCGATTGCCGGCCGTGACGCCCTCGAGATCCTCGCGCTGGCCGCCTGTGGCCATCGCGAGCCCATCGTCCACGCACTCGGGCAA
>WBZO01000466.1_pt1 | contig 86571 bp, 70 predicted proteins | sample 5204261 | NCBI WGS metagenome assembly WBZO01 (sample SAMN12412400, study PRJNA552823) | activated sludge metagenome | isolation source: activated sludge from anammox sidestream of wastewater treatment plant... | place: USA: North Carolina | collected 2017-09 | reverse complement strand
CGCCGCGTGTTAGCAGGCTGAATCGTAACAGAAGCGAACCAGAGGCACGACAACATCAGACTAACGATAGCGGTCGGTAACCCACTGAAAAGCCGGTGAAGGGACTCGAACCCCCGACCAGCTGATTACAAATCAGGACAGTCGAGTCTTCGATGCCGTCGTTGGCTCACAAGGACTTACAAAGATCTTGCGCAATCTTATGTGATTGCATCAGGTGGTCTGATGATTTGCCTCTGAAGTGAATCAAATATTCCACGTCAGTCGCAATGACCTACGAACTTAAGTGCATCGAATTCGCACCACAAGAATTAATCTGCATTTGTTATCGAATAGGTCTAGTGTAGCTGAGACAATTCACTGATCTAGTGATGTAAGGGCCTCTGATAGCTAAGCAGAGGGTAACAGGTTCGAATCCTGTCGGGGGTGTTTAATTTTGCGGGCACCAACAACTTTCAGCGATTCACTCAACCACCAAATTAGGCTCAGAAGCCCTAAAAGGGCCTCTGACTGGAGGAATCGTCATGGAAGACCAGCTCAAGAGATTGTATCAATTGGTCGATGAATTCAAGGTGGGCAAAAATTGGAAGACGTTTGTCGACGCCTTCATTTTTGGCTGCAAGCTCAGAAATCTTTCTCCTCGCACTATCAGTGTTTATGCCGAAAGGCTGGGCTATCTCGCACGACATTTGGAATCAAAGGGCGTCGACATTGAATCCGTCACAAAGCAGCATCTGCAGGAGTACCTGCTCTCACTCATCGGCAAGGTCGCGGATGAGACCGTCAACGGCCGCATACGCGCGTACCGGCGTTTCTTCAACTACCTCGAAGAAGAAGGCTTTTGGACCAGGCCCAACCCTGCCCACAAGATGAAGCTCATAAAATCGGAAAAACGCATCAAGGCGGTCGTTACACCGACTGAAATGGAATCGGTTTTCCGTGTTCTCAATCGAAACACATATGAAGGCTACCGAAATTCCTGCATGCTGATGCTTTTCTGGGACGGGATGGTCCGCAAAGAAGAACTCATCTCACTGAAACTCTAAAACCTCGACTTGCGAGGCGGCCTCATCAAGGTTTACGGCAAGGGTCGCAAGGAACGGCAAGTTCCGGTCGGCGCCAAGACAACTAAGATGCAGCACTTCTTCCTAAATCGGTGGCGTGAGGGCATTAGTGGAGATCTTGCTTTTTGCCAGAGGAGCGGCGAGGCGATCACTTCGCGCCACTGCCACAAGATTGTCCAGGATATCGGGAAGCGGGCTGGGATCGATTTGTATCCGCACTTGATCCGTCATAGCGCAGCCACCTTTTTCATCCGCCAGGGGGGATCGCCTGTAATCTTGCAGAAGATCCTCGGGCATACCTCGCTTGTGGTGACGCAGAATTATCTGCACATGTCCACGAAAGATATGATCGACGTGTACTGCAGATTCAGTCCGAGCAATGCGATTAGGATTTGAGTTCAGCCTAGCTTGAGTCTTGGCAAGATGAGAGATCAAGTCCTTCAAGACCAATTGACCTCCTGATGTACCATTTTGTATGGGCCGTGCTGATGAGACGAGCGAGGAAATCAGATAACTGTATCACCCATTGCACCAATCGGGCTGATAACTGGCACCAATTACTGATGTCACCTCGCAACTAGCCAGTAGACAACTGCGGAGACGATTGTGCCCGGCACGAAAGACTCTTTTGGCATGAATATCGCAAATAACAGAGTGACTGCTATGCCACTTGTAATGCTCCAGAAAACGGCTCGAGGGTTCTTCACATTGTAGAATAGCCCGCCAATAATACTTGGTACAAGTATCATTAGTCCATAGAATGCGGTTAGCAACAAAGTAACCAGCGACTGTGCAATCATCGCTAGCGCCAGCGAGAAACCGCCAGCACATAGAGTTGCAATTCTCGCTGCGGTGAGACCGGACACCTTCGTTCGAAGAGGTGTTCCTTCTGTGGTCGCGGGGATCACTATATCTCTCGCCAGCGTAGCGCCTGAGACCATCATCATAGAATTGGCAGTAGACAATATCACAGCAATGATCGCAGCTAGTCCGACGCCAAACCAAGCTGAATGAAGTTTGAGCGACATTGTGCTGTACAGCACCGTCTCTGCATCAGCGAAACTACCCAACAACACTCGCCCAGACAGACCGAGAAGAATCGGCCCAACAAGAAACGGCAAGCTGACGACAATAGCGCCAAGGAAGACCTTTCTTGCGTCAACTTCATCTTTTGCCGCGAATATGCGCTGCCACATCTCCATAGATACTAGAGAAAGTGGGATGCCGAACAGCACACCACCAACAAAGAAGACAACTCCTCCATAGTTGAAGGGATTCCACAGCTCCTTGGGAAGCGATTTGAGTCCGTCGAGCACCTTGTTATCTGCTAGAACGAGAGGAATGAGGATTCCGATCAGGACGACCAGCATAACCACAAAGTGAATAGCATCCGTGTACAAGTCACTCTTGATTCCTGCCCAAGCCGTGTACAAAATCATGGCAACTGAACTCAATACGAGTAGCAAAGGTGATGGAATGTCAACTACTTGGTGCAACAGGGAGGACATCGCTAGAAACTGTGCCGCAGTCAGCAACACATAGACTGCAAATACCAGTGATCCGGAGACAACTTGGGCTCCCCTGGAGTAAATAGAACCAAAGACCTCTCCGATGGTCGTGGAACTGTGGGTGTCACCATACGTTTTCAACTTTGGTGCGACAATCGCCATTACTATTAGGCTGCCAACTACAGCTCCCGATGCCGTCAATCCGAATGAGATCCCCGTCTTATAGGACTCTGCAGCAACGGCAATGACGGTGGCCGCACCAACATTGGTTGAAACCATGCTCGCCACCAGCAGGAATCCGGGCGTAGAGCGGGAATTCACCAAGAAGCCATCGAGATCAAGACGCCTTCCTACGAGACCACCTGTTATAATGATCGCAAGTAGGTAGCCAATGATGATGAGGATACTCATCGCGTCAAGTGACATAATCGCCTCCATTGTAGCATACCCGTCTGGCCTGCGGTAACGCAAGGACGAATCCGTGATACTCCTTTCTGAAACCCATGGCCTTGTAGAACTCCTCTACACCAGTTCTCTTCTTGTTGCAGAGTAGTTTGCATGTTTTCGCTTTTCGCTCTCTCGCCACACCAACCGCTGCATTCATTAGAGCGCTGCCTATGCCCCTCCTACGGTATCCCTGCTTCGTTATGACGTTCTCTATGTATGCACAAATGTCTGCATCGAAGAGATCCATAAAGAAGAACATCTGAAGCATGGCAACCAACTGATTGTCTGCTTCGACTACTAGTACGACTGACTGGGGGTCACGAATGACATTGCCAAGTGACTCTTCGAAGCTTGCCAATGCTGCTACTCGTTTCTCCCACGGTGTTTCAAGTTGGCGGAGCAACTCGAACATTTGCGCGAAATCCTCATTGGTAGCGAATCGAATATGCATCACTTACGTGCGATCCCGTCGTTCGTCAAGTACCAGTCATAAGAAATCATGTGGTCGAGTGCTCCAGCAAGGACGATCAAAGCAACGATCCATACATTTATGCAGAATGTTACGTGGGAGTACGTCACTGCACTTACGATCAGCAGGAGCACTACGAGCACTGTATCAATCTGGAGCCAGTGCGAGATAGTTCTGTAAAGGCGTCCAGTTCTGTCCACATTTGGCCTCAGAACCGTGAGTTCCCACAGCATAATTGTCACTGTGTAGGACAAGAATGCGATTGCAAGATAGCTTGATGAACGCCACTCAGAGAATTTTGTTGCGATCACATAGAGCAAAAGCATCCCAGCCAAACCAAGGAGCAGATGTAATGCGAGTTCCGGTCCTCTCAGTTTTTTCTCAATTCCAAGATAGCTCGGGTCAGAGGAAAGACGCAAGTACACGTGGAAGATTCTAATCTGATGCAGTAGAATGAGAAGAAACATGGAGTGGATATTGAATAATCCAAGCGCCGTTTTCTCAACGTTGGCAGCAGTGAGCCAAGTATCGACACATCTAATGATTGTTAGCCCTATGAGAAGGCTGACTATGAGATCGTGGAAAGCATGTGCTGCGGGATTGCCGTACCCGTTTCCTTCGCATTCGAGTGCCACGGCTGAGTTACTCCAGAGTTCCTGCCAAAACTGTGGTCATATGAGTATATAGAACAACATTGCCTGCGCAAAGATGCCAAGCAAGTGAGCCCTTTGCACTTGTCGGGGGTTTCGCCCCACAAATACAACCGCGTATGCAACGATTACAAGTAGTAAGACTAAGGCGGCGACAGGAACCCTTACCGATCCTGCAATTACGGTTGCAGTGGCAACGAACAAGAACATCCCGCTAGCGGTCATGATGCACGATAGCACTCGCACTTTCCTGTACCCCATAAGAACTGGGAGTGTTGTGACACCGTGTGTTGAGTCAATCTGGATGTCCACAATATCTCCGAGGAGGCTGAGCCCCGCAAAGAAAAGTGTAGACGAAATCATCAGCGGTACAAGTGCGATGTGAAGCGCTCCGCCTGAAGACAACACCCCTCCCAAGAAGGCAATGTCGCCGTACATAACAGTCTTCAACACCCATCCTAAGATAGGCCTTCCTTTAAGTCGAAGGGGAGGCATCGAATAGGCAAATGCTGAAAAGAAAGCACAGAACACCACTGCGAAATAACCTGGCGAAACGAATACCGAGGCACTCAGGCCAATAAGGACGGCTAGTACTGAGGATACAACGGCTTGTCTAGCAGACACTCGTCCGCTCGTCAGCAGTCGTGATCCTTGAGATAGCGGAAAGAGACCACGCTTGGGGGTAACCGGATCGATTCGTCGATCCGAAAGGTCATTTATTATTTCCGCAAAGGCTACTACAGCTAGGACGGGAATGAGCCCTAGCAGTGTCAAGAATCCAACCGATCCGGCGAAGACGACGCCTGCGAAGTAAGGACCGACAGCGGCTACCCAAAGTAGGGGTCTCATCAGTAGAACACTTTGCGTAATAAGTGTTGCCAGACCTGTTAAGTTGCTCTGAAACGTTTTGCTCATTTCATTCCTGCAAATAGGAGCGAAGTGTATCGCAATGATAGCACCAACGAGAAGTACAAGCAAATGCAATTCTACCTAATCGACGACGGCAAAGGTCATGGGTTGGACAGTTGCACGAACGCGGTAAAGAACGTTAGTTAGTCGGAGCATCTGACTCTGGAGAATTCATTCATGACCCGAAAGCGAAAACTGAGTGAGCACGTACTGCCCTAACAATGTATGAGTTCCCTTTCACATCGATGCGCTTATCACGACTAGAGTCAGTTGCGGAAGAGAGTCGGATTTGACTATGCCTCTGTGTGTGACCAAGCATTTCTGCACGGTGCGTCTGTAATTCGACACTACAATATCACAAACTTCACTACATATGCTCCGTTGGGCCTCCCTGAATCGTTTAGCCTGAATTTTGTCCGCTCGAGATTGATGAAGAAGCCGAGTACCTGCTTCCCGTCAATCACTATCTCTTCGCCCTCCTCCAGAAATCGCTTCTCTCCGTTGATCTCGAACAACACGGCCCCATAGGGAGCTTTGGGATTAGCTACATTCCATCTGATTTCATCCGTGCGAACTGGATTGTTCGATGGTCGCTTTCGCCATAATGACCAGAGTCTGGCTTCATACTTCAGGGCTTCGGTCCCGGCAATAAGATTGCGAAGCACACCGTCGCCGGTGTCGGCAATCGCGCCTCGCGCATTGCAGCCCTGATACCCGTCACCACTTAGCCTTGACACATCTGCTCCGTCGGAGGTAATGGAGATCACTTTAAGTATCTGTCCCGAGCGTAGCTTCATGTCGGTAGTATGGAATTCCTCCCGCATTGGCACGCGGATTTCGTAGGCGTGATCTTCGGTCATGCCTACAGGAATGAACTTGCTCGTGTACTTATGAGGATCAGATCCGAAGATGTTGAAGCCAGCCCACGCCCCGAAGAGCCGCCCTGACTGTACAATGGCGCACACGACTGCGAAAAACAGAATGACTGTGCCAAGTCCCTTAAGGACGCTGTACGTGCCTTTCAAGGCTTTGTGCAGAATCGCCCCGATCCAGGCAAGAATCCCTGCCACAAAGAGCAATCCCCAGGGGAATGGGTAAATGAAGTACTTGCCTGTCCACTCATACAGGCCGGGAAAGACTGCATAGAAAATAACCAGTGCGGCAATCACATGACCTAGCCCTGCGACAATGTCGCCGGGACGCTCTCGCAGTGCGCCAAGCAGGAATTCAGATAGCGACAGTGGTGCGGACCGCAGACGCAAAGCACCCACCTTTGCCTTGCCCGTACGGTATCGGAAGTACGAGAAGAGAATGACTCCCAGCAGCACAAGAAGCAGAAGCAGCACTATGCCAATTCTTGCTAACATACACTCATAGCCCTCCAACTATCTATCACTTCACAATCTGATACCATTCCTGATCATCGGGATCGACTGATTGCCAGACTTTGCCGAAGAAGCCACTTTGCGAAAGAACTTTCTGTGTTGCGATCCATTGGAAGCGGAGACTCTTTCGTTCAACATTGAGTTTGGCAGCTGCTGCCCTGATGTTTGAAAGCCGTGCTTGTGACGATGTCACAATGAGGCTCCGAAACCCCTTGAATGTCTCAACACCAAAATCCCTGGCATACCGCTGGTACTTGCCGTCAAGAAGATACTGAGTATAGAAGCGGAGCATCTTGAGCACGCCTTTGTTTTCATCTGAGACCACTTCAGTGCCCAGGTCAATCTCCAGGAAGAACAATGCGACTTTGGCTTCACGTTCAAGTGCGAACGCACCATCTGGCGTATGCGAGATCTCCTGTCGCTCAGCCCTCTTGTCGCAGATGACGTCCTTGACGTACTTGATCATGCCACCCCTGTCCGTCCGTTCGCCTATGTAGTCCGGTATGAACCCGCACAACCTGATGCCGAGCTTCTGACATTCTGCACGGAGTGAAATCCTGAAGTCGTTGATTGCCAGAAAGTGGCGCATGAAGTAGTTGTTCGTGGGCTTGGTAGAGGCGTCGTTCCACTTCAGTGCTTCCCGCTCCGCTCCCAGGGATTCGGCCACAATCTGCAGTCCCTTGCATGTGAGCCGGTGGATGGACTCAGGGATATTAGGCACCTGAAAACAATCAATGAGGCCAATCTGCCTGAGCTGGCGAATTCTCCGGAATGCGGTCTGATCAGAGACAAAGTGAATGCGTCTGAGCTGTGGAATGGTGAGAAAGCGGTGCGTGTATAGGTCAAGCAGCACTTTGGTATCACGGTCAGTGAGTATGATCTTCTTAGCATCCATATCAGAGCACATCCCCCGGCTCCAGGCCTGATAATGAATCTGGCTCTTTGGCAGTATTCGTGTGCCTCAGATCATGTTTCATGTGTCTTGGAATGCCGTACTGTTCACGCGATCGCTCAATGATGCGCTTCACTTTCTCCGGTGCGCGCGTGTCGGGCTGGCGAGGCGCTTGCATTCTGAACGCGCTGCCGCCGATTGAACAGACCGTCTCGCCGACGCTTAAGCTCATGAAGTCGGAAATTCGCTCAGTATGGCTACTCGGGAACATCTCCTTGGCCAGGCGGGTGGCGTCGTGGTGCGATACCTGGAATGAGACGATGGTAGACGCATTGCCAAGGATTTCATGCAGCAGTTCCTGAGGTAACTGGGTGGTTTGCTGGTGGGCGAGAATCAGTCCGAGGCCATATTTGCGCGCCCGCGACATGATCATCTTGTATGATTCCACTGAAGTCCCGCAGAAGTTCTGGAACTCGTCAAGATAGAGATAATAGGGCGTTCGTGAATGCTTTGAGATGTCTGCCCGGCTCATGACCGCTGTCTGGAACTTGGCAACGACCAATTGTCCTATGAGCTGACTTGCCTGCTGCCCAAGAATTCCGTCTGAAAGGTTGAAGAGGATGATCTTTCCTTGGTCCATTGCCTTGCGGATATTCAGAAGCCGCTTTTCAAGCTCATCCTGACCAATAGCAGCGTCTTCTGGCGGGCAAAGGCAGTTGCGCACGAATTCAGAGCGAACGATTCTGCCCAAGCGGTTCAATATCGGCAGATGCGAGTCAGCCGGCATTTGCGGATAGTCGCTGGCAAAAAAGCGACGCGTGAGCTCGTCAGTAGTGGTCTGGATGATCTCCTTTCTGAGTGAATCGTCTTTTCTGTCAAGCAGCGGTGCAAAATCAAGGAGCGTTGATCCTTTTCGCTCCGACAGTGCATGGAGGCTCGCATGGAGAATATGATTCATACGAGGCCCGCCTTCATCCGTGACCCGCCTCAAGACAGTGAGAGTCTCATCAATATGCCGGTCAAAGGCTTCATTCTTGTACACGTGGAGCGGGTTCAAAACAACTGGCTGGGTCGTATCAGCCGGATTGAAGTAGATGACATCGTCAATGCGATTGTCTGGGATTATGGGCAGAATCTCCTCAAGGATCAATTCAGCTTCGGGCGCAATAACTGCGAGCCCTGATCCCCGGTCCAAGTCCTGGACAATCATGTGCCGCAGGAACGTGGTCTTCCCATATCCTGATTTTCCCACGACATACACATGTTTGTCGCGAAGTCCAGTCGGCAGGACAATCGGCAAATCAAGGCGGGGTGTGAGGTTGCGGCCGAGCACAATTGAGCCTGACTCCTTGACCGCCTCAATCACCTTTTGTTCCAGTTCAGCGACGGTTGCCCCTTTGTCTGCCAATTCCTTGAGATCTGATTCGTGGATTACGTTGTGGTGCAGATAGGCGTATTCTTGAGCAAATCCCTTCAGGAAGTCTGAGCACAGGCTTTGGCGCTCGGCTTCTGTTGATAGTTCCTGCCTGTGTGCCTGTTGCCGAGACTTGACTTTCAGATCAACATACACAATGAGAGTAACGACAACGACAAATGCCGTTCCAATGAGCAATTCCACCTTTGACTGACCTCGTCAGACTGTACAGTATGACTGTTTACTCTATGTATATCGGTTGTATAGTCGGAGTGTATAACCGAGAATCTGTAACCCCTTAAATTACAGAAACATCACGATGCGAATGCCGCCCAACTAAATCGACTGCTCTTCGATCTACCGCTCCCTCCGACCCTGACCATTCTAATGAATTGCGTACCGATTGAGTGAGCTGGTACTAGCTGCTACATAACCGCTCCCCTCTGCGGGTCATTAGAAAAGCAACTTGATATTTCGGATTCCGAAATCTCGGCTTCGATTCAACAACGGAAGATGGCAATGAGAAAAGCGACTAACGCTATCCTGTTTACGCTTTCTCGACGTCCAAATGCCCTGCAGGAAGAGGATTCTATTTAAGCAAAAGCATCTTCTTGGACTCGACAAATTCGTTAGTAATGATGCGATAGAAGTACACTCCGCTGGGCAGAGTACTACCCGCATCGGTTGTACCGTTCCAGGAAATGCGGTGCGTTCCAGCGGGTAGATACCTATCCTCAATCTTAGCCACTGTCTGTCCCAGTAAGTTGTATATGACGATTCTGACGTGAGAAGCACGTGGCATGACGAATTCAATTACCGTCTCTGGATTGAAAGGGTTCGGATAGTTTTGGCTCAGCTCAAACCGCATAGGTAACGTTTGAGATAGTTCGTCCTCAGCATCAGTCGCTACGGTATCGTAGAACAGTCCGCTGACTGGACTTGCGCCTGCCCCGAAAGCTGACTGCCCCGAAAGGTCTTGGACCTCGAACCAATACTGCTGCAGAGTTTGTCGTCGAAGACCAGCGTGCCGGGCCTCGAGTGAACAACCATAGGTCCTGCCAGCGTATACTGAACTCGTGTCAGTAGTACTCATCACATAAACGCTATCATTGAGATGCAGCTTTGGATATCCAGGTGCCGGATCCTCCACCTGTCCATCCGTATATCTAATTCGGAATTCGACAGTCGAAGTCGGATAGACGGTATCCGGAGAAACCGCGTCATGCTCAAACCCCTGTTCACCTGTCCAGGTCAGCAACGGCCTTCCAGAAATGTCGAAAGTTATGTCAACTGTGTCATTACCTTCATTGCCTACATTATCAGTTGAAGTAACCACCAGTTGATTGACGCCGGGAGACAATGATGATATATCGAACCACCAATCGTACGCGTCACCACCATTGACTGCACCAGTGCTGATTGCCGTTGTCGCAATACCGGAGGACGGTTCGGGATCGTCAGAGAGTCCCACCAGCCTTACGTAGGGCGTGACCACTGTGTGTTCTCCTGCTCCTGTTGATATACTGACAGCAGGAACGCGAGAGTCAATAATAACGGGTTTTGCGGTTGACCAACTAGAGACGACGGTTGTGTCGGCCTGAGACCTTGCTTGAGATTTTACGAAATACGTAAAGTCAGTCAGCCAGCTCTTTGCACCTAAACCCAGCCCCCACGGTGACAAAGTTCCATCTCCCCAACTGAACCTGTATTCGAGTTGATTGCCGAGGCTGCTTGCTGAGCTGCCAGTGGCGAAATCAGCGGATACAATTGGTCGGAGCCAACTTGGTCCGACTGGACGGGCTGGTGGCGATACCGACTCTCCTGCAATGACCCGCGTGGTGAGTCCGCTTTCAGTTCGATTCCCAATTACATCCAACGCCTCTACCCAGAAAGTGATAGAGTCATCTTCTTCATACGAGCCAAGCGTGTAGGAGCTGACAAACGCAGCTAAGCCGATGTCAGTCCATTCATGCATGTAGCTGCCTGAGTTTCTCCAGTGAAGTATAACCTTTTCAATGAGACCACTGTCTGCGATCGTAAAATGTGAAGTCACGTCCTGTGTCTCTATTGGCCAATCAGGGTCAATGAATACTGTGATTGCTGGACCTGTGTCATCCAATTGTGAAGCATGGCCCAATTCAGGGGCGCCAAATTCACTTTCTCTCGAGCCAGCCGCATCGATTGCCGCGTTTACCCAGTAGTAGTAGGTCGATTCCGAGCTGGCTGCGTTGTCTACAAAACTGAATTCCTGTTGCCAACCACTGACAGGTATTCTTGAGCGAGTGGGTCCTGTAGATCTGTAGACTCGGTAGTAATTGGCATTATGGCCGTCCCAACTGATCAACGTTGATTGCACCAGCCCATCACTGGCATACAGGTCTGTAGGAGTCGGCGCCGGAGGGAATGCACGCTGTCCGAGCACGGGGCCCGAGAAGTTGCTCGCGCGAGCGCCTCTGGTCGTCGCTGCAGCGAGCACCCAGTAGAAATACGGCTCCTCTGGTATGGCCGTGCTGTCGATGAAGATATTGCCAGTTGTCCATTCGGAGAGCGGCGATTTGGGTGCCGTACTATCCGCGTCAGTCGAACGGTAGATCTTGTATACGGCGTTATGCACGTTGCCAGCAAGATTGTACGTGACATGATCCCAAGAGACGTGCACACCATCGGATTGTTGGCTTGAGGCGATAAGACCCCCTGCCTGCGACAGCACCGCTCCAATTCCCCGAAGTCTTGGATAGTCGGCTCCTTCCTCGATTGCCCAGACATCCTGGAAATCCCAATCCGTTCCGTACTTAGTGGTATATGTTGCCTTCTTCTTCATTTCAGAAGTTGTCTCACCATGTGTATTCAAGACTCCACCGCTTCCATCGTATGTAACATTGTTCAGTCCGGTCTGTTGGACATCCCAGAAGCTGTTAGAAATAATACCTTGGTTCCTCCCAGAAATGCCACCCTTGCTCAAGGCCGAGGCGCTTATACCGCAGCTTGCGTAAGATTTCTCAATTGTCGTTCCCGACGAAGATCCCACAATCCCACCTACCCGATACCTTCCACTTACCTCACCTGTGAAGAAGCAGTCCGATGAGAGGCCGCCGGATGAGTACCCCACAATCCCACCAATTTCGTCGAGCTGACCGTCTATCTGGCCCGTCGAACCACATTCTCGGATTACGCCATTTTCGTTATCACCGACAATTCCACCTGCCCAACCAGCGGAACTGCCATAGCTGCCTACGTAGCAGTTCGTAAAACAGAACTCAATCTTAGCTTCACTGCTGTAAGCGGGTTGGTTTAGTCCTGCAATCCCACCAACTCGCAGGCCGTAAGAGTAAACTTCGACTTGATTGCCGGTTCTGACTACCTGACTGCTTCGGATCAGGCCGCTGTTCCAGCCCGCAATGCCACCAACGTGCCCGCCGTTGCCAGTCCCTATTACTTGTGAGGTGCCGTAATAGGGTAGCCCATCATCATTAGTGGCAGTGCAGTTCAAGATCTGACCGCGACTCGCACCTGCGAATGCTCCAACATAACGTAGTCCTTCGACAAAGAAATCGGCGAGCTTGAGATTCTTCACAGTTCCGGATTGTCTAATCTCGGAAAACAAACCGACGTACTCTGAGCTCGGCTTTGAAATCGTTAGCCCCTGTATGGTGAAACTGTTTCCGTCCAGCACACCCTCAAAGAGATTCGCGGATCCGCTGCCGATTGGTTGGAATTGAAACCCGATAGCGATAATATTGCCCGTTAGAACGTAATGTCCGTTTGCTGGGTGTGAAGCATCGCTGCCAATAGCCTGCAATTGCTGTATGTTGCTGATCGGAATGACGGGAGGGACGACCTTTTCTGACCCAATGTCAAAAACCCCATCACTCATATCAGAAATAGTCGACGTCGTGGAGCTTATGCGGATTCTATATGAAGATGCGAGAGTTATGTTGCTCGGGACTTTCCACAGCTCCGAACCGTCGTTTGATGAAGAAGAATCGATCGTATATTCGAGTGAACCGTCACGAAGTAGTTCAATTCTTACGTTATTTCCAACTGCTCCCTTCCACGACCATGTGATCGGCATGTGGCTCCCCCGCCAAAACTCCTCCCCACTGTTGGGAGAGAGCACGGTGATACTGAGAAGATTGATGGGTTTGAAGGTCACTCCGACTGAGTGATATGCGTTCACGTTTGAGAGCGTGAATGATGGACCACCTGCTTGAGAAACGACTCCGTCCACGTACCAACGATCGATTTCGAAGCCACTAAGAGGAAATCCCTCGAAGTCAATTGACCCGCCAGCTTCTACTGGAGTTGGGTCATGGGGGCTGATGCTACCATTTGGACCCGCCCAAGGGACAACAACAAACGATGGTGCATCATATACTTGAAAACTGAATGCGTACGCTTGTGCAAGCGAACTCCCTGGGTAGACCGCGTTTTCACAGTTAGTGATTTGAGCTGCAACATCCGTAATCCCAGTGCTTATTGCGACAGACACGATTTCGCTATTCGAGAAATCCGAATTTGGATTGATTCTCAAAGCGTTCTCGGAGAAGTCAAATGAATGTGTCCAGCTGTGAATTCCGGATTGCGAACCACTTACGCTTATATTTGCGCTTGTTATAGTTGTCGGATCAATGGCCTTACTGAAGTAGACTACAATGTCACCGTCGGGGGAGCCAGTAGACTGATGCGAGATAACTCGTGGGTGTTGATATCTCTGTCGATCAAAGAAATCTTCAATCTCGATTGACCATTGTAGGTTATCGGACATACTTCTCTTCAGGACTTGTTCGCGGAAAGTTGCAACATTGCCCCATGAACCGGTTATGGTATTTAGAATTGCCCGGAGCCAATCAAGAGGACTGAACGACTTCACGTTGAGGATGTCGTCATAAGTGTCCTTGGCATTGTACGCTAACCCATACCTCATTTGCATCACATTTAGCAAGGTAGCGCGATAGACTGGAAAAGAGGGATCCGTTGGCTCGGGAAGCGGGTCATAGAGACTAATTGCATTCAGCAGGTAATCTATGGCGAGTGTACCCTCCGCACACATAACTTGATAGTCTTCCTTTTCTCGCTTGATGTCTGTGAGAAGATCATAGGCTAGCATGTAGACACAGGATCGGCCCACCCATATCTTTACTGCGGAGGGCAAGTATGGTAGCAATACCTTGATCTTAGTGGAGATCTCTGCGACGAGTTGGACGGCGCCTATTACGTAGTCTCCGCCGTGAGAGGAAAAAGCATTGATCGCCGCGGGGAGTACGCCAAAATCTTCGTCGAGGTACTCGCAAACGTCTTCTTTGGCCAGAAGGTATCCATCTTGTATCGCTGGATCGGATGGTTCGTAGTTGAGAAGCACGTGATCGATCGCTTCCATTCGTTCCATGGTTTTCGCATTGGCTATCGCGTGAAGGAATAGCTCCTCAAATGCGTCGGAACCAATCTTGGCTGTGAAAGAAATCCCTCCGAGCGCTACTCCGAACTTGGAGAGACTTGCTTTCAGTTGCTTGTTCCGAGTGACTCGCTGCCAGTTATCAAATGTAGTCTGTATGTCCGTGGGTCGGATCTGATATGGCATCCCGCCTCGAATAGCTTCCACGATATCTCGGACATCTCCTGGCAGACCAAGAACTTCTGACGTCGCGTCAAGAAACTGGTTACGCTCCGCCTCCAGATAGTCCTTCATTTGCATCGTCAATGCAGGTTGCAGGAGCGCAACAACAAATGCCTCTCGGTATCTTTCGACTCTTGTCGTGTAGTTGTCCAAGTCGGAAAAGAGAAAGATATCCTGAAGAAAATCTGGTGCCGAATTTGAAGGAATCCAAATGCTGTAACCAGATCGGCTCTTCTCTTCCCAATAAATCCAATCCGAGTAGACTGGAGGCAACTCCCCATTCATCCTCAGAATTTTGAGGATGCGTTGATCAACGGGTGATCTCCCCTCGTCGCTTACTGTTGCGGTTGCCTTTGAAAAGCTTAGTGAGTGAGCATTTTGCTGGCCCAAGTTCACGGAACCCATCTCCGAGCCATTGGAGATGGATGTCACCATAACCAAGCTCATGACGACAAGGACCCAAGCAGTATTTTTCATCTGATACCCCTGTGTTACACTTTGCATAAATGTAATCTAAAGCCTCGATGCTGGAAAGGGGAAAATCGGGCTCCGAACCCTTGTCACGGAATCCCCGGGCACAGTTAACAGACGTTTAATCGTGGCCTTAAAAAGCGTTCCCGCTACCCGGCAGGCAAGGACGGTCCTTGTCCGCCGGGCCCATAATCCTTCAAAGCTAGCATCAGGCTTTTGGTTCAGTGCACAGGTGGTTTTCCTGACATGAGCGGGAACGTCGAAGGGGGAAGTGACGGCAGCGGCCGTGACAATTCCAGCTTGCCGGTGCTGCCAATGACAAGCCAGACGGGCTCAAACAACTTGCTCGGCGTCTGTACGGTCACGCTCTCTATTCCTAAGAAGCAGAATAGATCGAGACGGGGTATCCTGTGACCGAGCCTTGAAAGCTTCACTGCCAAGTTCTCGATTCTGGTTCTTGTGGTTGTCACCAACAACACCCTGAAGGATTTTATATTGAATGTTCGCTGCGGGACCTTGTCGCCGAACAGATTCGCGTATCCCTGCAGTTTCAAAACAAGCCGGGAAAGGTCCGTGGTCCCCCTGTCGATTTCGAGATAGTAGCTGTATTCTTTGTTGTTAAGCTTGAGCGTGAACAGCGCGTCAGGCACTACTGAGATTGGCCTCCGTGCTTCATTGACGTGCACGTGTGTCGTCATCTTGATCTCATTCCCCTCTTTCCAGAGCGAGAGCTCGGGATTGTGAGAGCGATTGGCAGCTTCAAGGCATATTCTGAAATCGTTGATCTTTTCCGTGTGGAGACTCACTTCACTCTGTCGGCTTGCTTTGAGCACAATCATGTGATCCGCTTCCTGCTTCAAGAGATTGCAGGTCTTCATGGTGAGTGCATAGAAGTACCTGGAGCTGCCCTCGCCCTGACGAACAGCACGTTGGCTTCTTCTCAAGAATCCTGCTTGCCAGAGCGCCCGGAGCCTTCTGCGCGCCCGGGCGAGTGAGTGAAAAAAGAGAATCTGCAATTGCTCGGCAGTCATGGATCTGAATGATGCGATGGCGCGAAACACATCCCTATCACGTTTGGTGAGCAGGATTGGCTTTGTCTTGCTGGGTCGCTTTGATCTTTGGGTCATTAAGTGGCTGTTAGCTGCTCTATTCTTAGGTGCGTGAGTCCGACTGCAATGGCGTCAAACATGTTCTGGTGATACCGGTCTTTCCAAATGCATCCCGTATTCCTGAAGACATTGAGATGCTGGTATTGTGCACAGATGACTTTGGATAATGCGCGCTTGGTTGCTCTGCCGTCGCCGGTTATCGCCTTCTTCACCGTGTTTGCCGCATATTCGATGAATGCGATGTCTCGTGCTCGTGCAAGTCTCTCGATAGTTCGACAGACTTGCATGACAGACTGATTCTGCGGGATATGGGCAAAGTTGTTCTTCTCAATGGCCAGTACCTGAGGCTGCTTTTCATCAAGCATCCTTGTGACTGTATGCCGGAGCACACTGAGATTGGTGTGCCCAGCCCGGCGAAGTGATTTCACGCCGCAGTCCACAAGCTCTCCGGCAATGAAGTGCGCGAGGCCGATTTCCCTGTGGCCGGGGTCAATCGCCAGAAGTGACGGATGTGATTTCATGTTCATACTTGCGAATGAGGAAAAGGAAAAGCGCTTTGCGCGATCGCCTGATCTGGCTGAACGGGGTAGCCATAGTCACGCGGTATGCCCGGTATACCAGTTGATAGTTGTGGTTTGAACAGACCTGACGATACAGGGGCAGCCGCGCTTCATCGTTGAAATCCCGAGCAATCTCAAGTGCAAGAGAATCAGACTTGCCTCGGGGTGTGAAGGGAATGGCATTGCTCATATGGGTTAGGTAAGTTGGTTAGTCCTCTGGGGGTTCAACTCGCTCTGGTACGACCGGAACAAGTCCAGGTACAGAATCTCAATCGGGCACTTGGTGATGGCTGAGAGTTTGAGGGCGTTTCTTAGCGAGGGCAGCTTTCTGCCGTTTTCCCAATGCGAGACAAGGGATGCATCAGTGACATGCACCAAATCGGCAATCTCGACAATCCGGATGTTTTGCCGGCGGCGGTAGTAGCGAAGGTTGTTGGGATAGGCACGCTTTTGTTTGAGGGGCATAGGATGCGAAGGTATCGTTAAGGTATTTTCACTGTACGTGAGGAAAAGAAATTCGATCAATTGTACTCTAAGTACAAGTCCGTGTGGATAAAGGAGAGGAAAATCGGGAAACTGTGGCGAACGTTAGCAAAGGCGAACAGAAACCGAACACTCTGGGCAGAAAATGAACGGCTATGCCTCGTGCAGGCGAAGGATCGCCGTGACCTTGCCCTGGATTCTCACCCGCTTCACGAAAATCGGCTTGAAATGGGCATTTGCAGGCTGAAGGCGGATGCGGCTGCGTTCTTTGTATACTCGTTTCAGGGTTGCGGTGTTGTCCTCAAGTAGAGCCACAGCAATTTCGCCATTTGACACAGCTGCCTGCGGCTTCACGATGACCAGGTCACCATCCATGATATGGTCATTGATCATGCTGTCTCCCTTGACGCGAAGGGCAAAGGAGCCCGGTCTGGCAGCGATCTTGGGAAGCGTGACCGGATCTTCGGATAGTTGAATGGCTTCAATTGGTTCACCGGCTGTGATTGTGCCCACGACAGGCACAGAGGTGAGGTTAGCTCGGTCGATCACGTCCTGCACGAGCTCGATGCCCCGCGGAGCATCGTCTTTGCGGATCCAACCCTTTTCGGCCAGAGTCTCCAAGTGCTGGTGGACAGTCCCCACAGCGAGTTTCGTGAGCTTCGCTAAATTCCTGATACTTGGCATGTATCCTTTGAAATTGCGGTATGTCTTGATGGCATCGAGGATGCGCTTCTGTTTTGGGGTAAGGGGTTGTTCCATACGGGTCAGGCCAGCTTACCGAACTTTTCCCGAACGATCAAGCGAAGTTATCCACGGGCAGTTGTACGTGCAGTCCAGGTTATCCTCGCTGCCCAGCGGTGATGGATTGTCGTATGCTTCAAGCCATGCCGCTCTCGCAGAAAAACGTTGATGAACTGAAGAAGATATACAAAGAGACCGTGGGCGAGGAGCTCACGGACAAAGAGGCATGGGACATGGCGATCAGACTTCTGAATCTCTTTCGAGTACTGAGAAATGCTCCCGCATTTGAACAGCAGGAAACGGAGAGTCCACATTGAATTCGTCGTGAGTGATTTCTCCGAGGTGGAATAATGAACCGGAGTACCCCAAAGGAGCCGCCACAGAGCGGTGAAATACTCCGGCATCTTAGTTGGTGACGACTACGACATGGCTATAAGTTGTCTTCGTCGTCTTCGTCATCCGATGAATCCGATGTCTTCAATCCCGTCAACGTCTCAATCATTTCGACTGGAACATCGATGGCACGTTCAATCGGATTAGGTCTCTTGTCTTGCATGACAAAACCTTCTTTAAATCAAGAATTTGCAAAAGTAGATCCGATATGTTAGCATACGAACCGGCCGTTTCGCGCTGCTGTCAAGCAGCTTGGAGCGCGGAAGGGGCTGTGTGCCGAGCGGAATCGATGGATCAAACGCCACTCTACGATTCCGTTCGGCCTTTACTATCTCCTGGTTGCTCTCGCGCTGATCACGCGTGCCACTTCGCGGCTCATGGCGACCAAAAGATACAATCCCACCTTTGGTGAAAACGAGTGAATGGAGGAAACCCTAGCTTAATCTATAGGAACGAAGCCGCTTGTTGTCAACATAAAAACGTTGAGCTACCAAAGAGATCGGATGATAGAAAAACTGGCCTCATCGCTTCGGAGAAGGAGGATATGGTGGTCCGCTTCTAATAGCCACCAGCCCGAGTCGGAGGCGGTGTGACTGAGCGCCGAGAAGCGTCAAACTACAAGCGTTGTGTCTGCCCGAACTTGCCAAGCGCAGTTGATTTGCATGTTGCCCAGGAGTCCCGCCCCTGGTATCATCGCAACAAGACCATCTTTTTTGACTGGGTGAAGTCTCCAGCCTTCAGACGGTATAAGTATACGCCCGACGCAACCTCACGACCATTGCCATCTATTCCATCCCACGTGACGCGCTTGACGCCTGGACTTAGGAATTTATCAGCGAGGATCACAACTCTTCTGCCCAGAATGTCAAAGATCTCGAGCGTGACATGCGCTGACCGCGGCAAGCTGAAATCAATGGTTGTCTCCGGATTGAAGGGATTCGGGAAGTTCTGGGAGAGTGAAAAGCGGTCCGGAAGACTGGAGCCGGTGATATCATCAACGACGGTAAGTTGGTCGCGTTTTGTCCACTGAGCAATGTACATGGATTGCTTTCCGCCAGCAGTGGTGAAAGCGCCGCCCACAAACAGCGACGTGTCGTGCACGCACAACGCCGCCACGCCGTTCAGCCCTGAGCCAAGTGGCAACCACAACTGGCCATTGAACATCTGGATCTGGCCACCGCCTGCAATCAGCCTTCCGTCGTATGTCGTCAATGAACTGATATTGCTTGGCGCGCTCGCAGCATAAGGTTGCCAAGCAGAACCATTCCATGCTGCTAGTCCTGGGGAGCTCTGACCGACGTAGCCAGACCCCACAATAAGTTTGTTATCATGAACCGTCATTGGGAAGGTGTGATACGAAACACCCTCACCTAGCGGGGACCAGGCGTTCCCGTCCCAGGCGGCGATGTAGTGGGCGTTCTCATACCCGGCCGTGATGAACTCACCACCGGCTATAAGCAGGTCATTGTATACAGCGAGCGAGCGGACATTAAGCCCTACACCAGGCCCGAGACTTGACCACGTAGTTCCATCCCAGGCCGCCACGTATGGCGCGAGCTGCCCGCCCGCATACCGGAAGAAGCCTCCGGCAATCAGCTTGTCATGCCAGACAGTGAGCGCGAGGATGACTCCGGCGGTGCCTTCGCCAAGTGGCGACCAGCTTGCGCCATTCCATTCTGCTATGTATGCCGCTGGTACTCCGCCCGCCCACGAGAACGCTCCTGCCGCAATCAGCTTGCCGCGAAAAACAGTGAGGCAATAGACCGTATGCGGCCCGTCATGATGAAGGCCTGCGCCGTCCATGCCCGCGCCCAGCGGCGTCCATCCAACACCGTCCCAGGCTGCGATGCCCTTGGTCGCGTACCGGCCGGCAGTCGTGAAATCTCCTCCAGCGATAAGCTTGTCTCCGTACGAAGCGAGCGCATAGACCGGGGCGTTGAGCCCGAAACCCAAGGGAAACCACGATGTCTCATCCCATGCTGCAGTGTTATTCACTTCGAGCTTCTCGATCTCCACGAAGTCTCCGCCAAGAACGAGCTTGTCTTGATATACCGCGAGTGCAAGGATTGCTTCCTCCGTTGAATGATTCTGCGTCAGCGGGTTCCAGCTGCTGCCGTTCCACACATGCAGGATCGGGCTTCCCAATGAGGCGTGATATGAGCCGCCTGCGTATAGCGAGTCATTGAATACAACGAGAGCACCTACCGTCCTCTCGATGCCAGCGCCCATTGGCGCCCAGCTGTCGCCATCCCAGATCGCGACATTCCTCAGCGCAGTGCCGGTTCCTGTAGCGTACATGCCACCACCGGCTACGAGCTGTTCGCTGTAGACGGTGAGTGTGGCGACTCCGCCATAGAAGCCCTCGCCGAACTGCGACCAAGACGTGCCGTTCCACTGAGCAATGTTCTTGATGGGGGTCGTGCCAGAGTAGCTGAATGCTCCCCCAGCTACAAGTTGACCGTTGTAGACTACCATGGCCTCTACCTGACCACTCAGTCCCGGCAACAACCGCGACCAGGTAGTACCATCCCATGCAGCTATGAAAGAAGACGAAGGCAGACCACCGGCGCTGCTGAAAGGTCCACCCACGATCAGTTTTCCATCATAGACGCAAAGCGAATGTACGGCCCCACTGGTGCCCGAACCAATCGGTGACCATGAGAAACCGTCCCAAGCGGCAATGCGGTTTGCCGAGTTGCCCCCAGCAGACGTGAACGATCCTGCCGCAATCAGCTTGTTGTCGTATACGCAAAGCGCAAGCACAGAGCCGTTTGTGCCGCCACCGAGCGGGGTCCACGTGATGCCGTTCCATGCGGCGATGTGGGAGGCAGTCTCTCCGCCTGCTTCTGTGAACTCACCGCCCACGATCAGGGTGCCGTTGTACTCAACCATTGCCCAGACAGGGCCGTTTACTCCTGCGTGCTTTGAGATTCCTTCTGCCCAGAACACATCGTCTGGGTGATTCAAGAGTGGTTCTGTATAGGCAAGTGATAAATGAGCCACGAGCAAGAGCGCTAGGGATGTCGTCAATATCCAAAGAGTCTGTTTCATATACTTCTGCCCAACTTTCTCAGTGATTGCGCTGTATGAGGGTGAATGTTTTGTGATAGTTGGTGACCATATCATCGAGCCCTTCAGTCCCGTACTGGTCCCAGGTGGTCTTTACCGAGGCATGCCCGAGAATCTTAGAAAGCGTCTCAATGCTTCCGCCTGCTGCTTTCCAGTGTCTGGCAAAGGAATGGCGAAGAAGATGGCATGTGATGGACTGGTACTTGGGGTTCGGATTCCTCAGTCCTGCTCGCGCTCCCGCACTTGCGACGATGCGATTGATTTGGCGGCACGTGAGAGGTTTGATGTTGTATGCACGAAATACAGAGGCCTCACCTGCCTTGTCAATTGCCCGCAGTGCGCTTGAGAGCTCTGTTGTCACCGGGACGATTCGAGTCTTGTTACCTTTGCTGTTTCTGATCATGATTAGACTCTTTGCTGGATCGATATCGCTGGTCCTGAGCGCGGCAACTTCGCACCGCCTGATGCCGGTTTCAATTATCAGGCGAATGAGCAGTCGGTCTCGCTCGTTCGTTGCGGCAGCTATGAGTCGGTTCAGCTCGGCAAGGGAGAGATGGTATTCAGCGTTTGAGAGCTGGTGTCGGAGTCTGCCCGGTCTGCGTCGTGTGGTGGCAGTCGTGAATCTCGAGAAAAACAAGAGCAGGCGGTCCTTTAGTCGACCGGCAATGTTTTGATGTCTCACTCTTGCAGAAGTGAGACATTGGGAAAATGCCTTCAGTGGTTGCGATGACTCAAATTTTGCCTGAAGTTGGCTGTCTTTCAGAAGGATAGCGAGTTAGTGACTCTGAACCTTTGCTCGCCCTTGACGACAGTATTGAGTGTGATAGGTTTGAGAAGGATTGAAGAAATAGCCGTAATTGCTTGATTTAGGAGGACTTATGCGCAGCTAGAAAGGTCTCACTTCTGCAAATATAGGACATTCGCACGGGTTGTCAATAACCTGTTTAAGCGAAAAGGTCAGATATTCCAAGGGGACAAGAGCCTGCCAGCATCCTTTATTGGAAGAAGTGGTACATGCTTTCCACCTTCATCCAAGGGAGCCAGATTCGATACAATAACCTCCAACTATGCACAATCCCATTCCAGCGGCCTTGGCCATCTATGCCCGCAAATCGACCGAATCAGAAGATCGACAGGTGCTTTCCATTGACTCGCAGGTCAAAGAACTCAAGGGGTTTGCTGAGCGTGAGGGTATACGGGTTTCCCAAGTGTTTGTTGAGTCGAAGTCTGCCAAGTCTCCGGGCAGGCCCGTGTTCAACGAATTGTTCTCGCTTGTTCAGCAAGGTAAGATCGACGCGATCATGGTGTGGAAACTAGACCGAGTGGCGAGAAACCCTGTGGACGGCGGCGCGGTGATCTGGGCTATGGAGGAAAAAAAGTTGCAAGCTCTATATACGCCGCAACGCGTTTTCGTCAACACTAGCGATAACAAGTTCTGGATGCAATTGGAATTCGGAATGGCCAAGAAGTACGTAGATGACTTGTCGGATAACGTCAAACGTGGCATTCGAGCGCGGATAGGTCAAGGCTGGAAAGCCGGTCTGGCACCTTTAGGTTACCTTAACGACCGCAATACTCGGACCATCGTCAAAGATCCTGAGAGGTTCGCACTCGTGCGTAAGATGTTCGACTTTATTCTATCGGGCAACTATACGGCCATGCAAGTCACACAGCTTGCAAACAAAAGGTGGGGACTCAGAACTCGCAAGTCAAGGCATCGGGGCGACAACCCCCTGGCGCATTCCACTGTGTACGACCTGCTAAAGAATCCTTTCTACTACGGCCAGATTGTACACAATGGGGAGTATTCAAAGGGTGCGCACGAGCCTATGATCTCCAAAGTTGAATTTGACCAAGTTCAGACTCTTTTGGGTCGCGACACGAATACCCGGCCCGAGAAGTATCATTTTGCTTATACCGGCATGATTCGATGCGGGGAGTGCGGTGCTTCAGTGACTGCCGAACACAAGCGCAATCGTTACGGACGTCGGTACATCTACTACCACTGCACTCACAAGAAGATAGGAACCAGATGCAGACAAAAGGTTATAGAAGTCCGCAAACTCGAAAGCCAGATTCTAGGCTTCCTCGATTCCCTTTCAATTCCGCGTGCGCTGGCAGACTGGGCGATTCGCGTTATGCGGGAGTCGAACGGAGATGAAGTCGAAAAAAGCAGGCTGACCCGCCAGTCATTGAACCGGCGACTTCTCGCATGCCAGGACGAAACCCGAAGACTGGTGGACATGCGATTGAAACGCCTGTTGAATGACGAAGAATTCCTGGAAAAAAAGCGTCAGCTTGAGAACGAAAGGAACGAATTGGAGGAGTCACTCAGAATGCCTGACTCCAGTGATTCCGGCTTCCTAATGAGATCAATGGAAGCGCTTAACTTCGCTTCTGTCGTAAAGAAGACGTTTGAAAACGGAGACGAAGACTCAAAAAGAGCCTGCCTTCAGTACTTAGGATCGAACCTTGAATTACGGGACGGAATCCTGAGGATTCAACCGCAAAAACCTTTCAGTTTCATGCAGAAGGCCCTCAAGTCATCTGGTGCGGAATTCCTGGGGTTCGAACCTCCCGCGGTTGGCCAACCTTTGCCCAAGAATTCGTTCCAGAAGTCTGTCATTAGTGTTTGGAGCGGCCTAGCGTACGAAGTTCGAACCTTTTATTGGGATCATCGTAGCGAACTCGCGTTGTTCGCTCTTCCGGATATCCTGAAGAATAGCATCAAGTACAGTGGATGACTAGGATGGCAAAGTTGTACCTAAAGTACAAATGACGTGGGTTCCTTTGCATCCGCGGCTTGATCCTCGCTTCGTACAAGTGAATTCCGGCAGCAATTCTGAATCACAACCATACCGGAACGTATTCTGCGATTCGTTCCTTGTCCTTTGCCTCAAATTCCAGCATTGCTGTGTGATGCTGTCCGTTCTCCCTGGCCTCAACTAGCATAGTGTGTTTCTTCAGGCCGATTCCTTGATAAGCTAGCCATTCAGGCACGGCGTTTGTTCCGTCCTCTACCAGTGGATCAGGATTGAGCCGCTTGGCAGTGAACAGCGATTCTACTGCACCGGCAGCCAAATCAGGGAGGCTGAGTAGATCACTTGGATTGTGATCCTCTTTTGATTCGCTGAATGGTCTGGCGTATCCTAGCACCTGGTACTTGTTCTCAGTATAGATTGCCAGTATGCCTGCAAGTAGTCGCCCTAAGGCTTCCATTTTGGATTCATTCGCGGCGATGGCGTCATTATCCGTCATCCAAAGAATCTTCTGGCCACCGACGGAAAGTACGGCGATCCAGTAACACACCACATGGAGGATTCGAATCATCTTCTCTGCCACTGACGGTTTCCATGATCCAAAATTCATTCCTGACAACGAGCTTGATAGCTCCTTCAGTACGGCCTTGTCTTGGCGACCAGTAGCAGAGATGACCTCCTTGCTAATTACGAGTGTAAACAATAAGCCACGCACGTAGTCCGCTAGTCGCAACCAATCGCCAAGACACCTCCCAATGGGACCGTAGCGCAGGTCTTTGAAAGCGATCTCCTTGTAAGGAGAATCGAGTTTGTGTCTACTTCTGAGCCGCTTCGATCCATCGAACCAGAAAGCCAAATCATCGTATGCCACGAAGAGAAATGAGTATGTGAGATAGCGACTATTAGATGATTCGCCGCCATAATCAGAAAGGGCGATGATTGTCTGATTTTCTTTGACCAAGTCGGGCAACAGCAGAGAGCGCTTATCCTTCAGTTGAACCAAATGACTTTCTAAGTACTTGACAATATGCAGGGTGCGATCTTGATCGATGATCGCGGGAATAGGGATATTCTTGAGAACGGCGTAGTTCGCGATTCTCGTCAGTTCTTGCCGTTTATGGTCTTTCTCTTGCGTCACGAGTACTTCACCCGCTAGAATGTCATGAGGCTACCTCGGGTCCGACCTCTCAAGGTAGATTCACTAAATATCGCTCGAAACAAGGCTGAGCGCAAGGTGTGTTCAAGGGTCTTTCAGGCTGCATCAGAGTGAAAACTTCCCATTCCGATGCGCTCAGGCGTGCAAATGGTTGACATCTAGTCAATCTAGGCGCGGACGGCCTGGTAGACGGTGTTCGTACTTTCTTCAGGAACCACCCTGAAGAATTTGTGGTGCCCGTCAAGCTTCCTGACTTCAGTGTATCGAGTCAGAAGGTGTTGCGAAGAGAGGAAAAGATGTGCGTGTGGTACAACTCGTTTCGATAATGTTCTTACATCGCGCGATCCGGTGACTTTATCGATGGTCGCTCCACTCGCTTGTCCTGTGGTGCTCACAACTACACTTATCTTTCAAAGATATGATGATGGCGAGTTCGCGGTGCTAGACTTCGTTCGAGAGATCTCTGTCGGACTCGTTCGCCCGACTCTCTTGAACCATCTTTCACACAACTGAGTCAGAACTGGGTTGGAGATACCAGAAATCACTTCTAGCGCGGTGTCGACCCATTTGCGTCTGCGCGCTGCTTCAGCGCAGACTACCCGCATTAGATTCAAGTAACCGGACGGAATATCCCATTGTAGTGTGTCTAAGATTCGTTGCCGAGTGATGCCTTGATCTGTCAAGCTTTCTATCCGTTCCGCGAACTGTGACCAGACCATGTCGGACTGTTCCTTGGGGAGAGCTACGGAGTCCTCATTCTCGGCGTGGGGCACTTTGGTCGCGCACTTTATATGATTGAAGTCCGTCTCGTAAACATGAAGACTATCGCTTATCTGGTTGTAACTTCCAATACCGATGCCTAGCCATCCAGCCATGACTTCTTGGAGAAGCGTAAATAGTGCGATATCATGGGGAACACCCAGCAGAAGGTCGTTGCTCCTGACAACTTGCATCCATTCAAGTCTGTCATTCCGTATTTTGAGCATCGAGGCAATATTGCAGGGGATATCTTCAGCCGCCGGTGAACCATCTTCGTTCGGAAAGTCTTGTTTCGGATCCCAGATCTGAAGAACAACCTGACGCGACTCCTCATTGGACCGCAATGCTTTGAACGCTCTGGTCAACTGGTCAAAACCGTAGGTGTGCCTGAGCCGATTTCCATAAGCTCCGTGATAATTGAGACACCGACCCGCGAAGTTGGGCAATCGTCTGTTCCAGGAATTGAGAAATGCCGCGTCGCTCATGCCATTTAGAACCCATACAGCTTCAACAACACTGAAAGCGGGATTAAGCGCCGGAACGCGTGATACAACCCAACGATTGATCGGGGACTCCACAACCAGGGCCGCATGTAGTATTTCCACGGTCTTGCCGGCGCGACTATTCTGAATCGCCACATTCTCCGTACAGGTGAATGCACCGGCAGCCTGGAGCCACACATCATCTGCACTGCGCGCTTTGAAACAATGGACCATAACCTATATCACTTCTGGCTCAGTACTAGTGTCAAGTCCCCACTTCGGGGGATACCAGTACTGAATCTTACACGGATTGGTCGTATAAAGTTGTTTGATTCTCGTTCTCCCATTTGCTCCTCTTAGAATTGGGAAGAGAGCACGAGAATATTTGTCCAATTCACAGAATAAGTTCTGGCAATCGATCAATTGTAGTCTCCTTCCCCATAGTGTCTTGAAGCGAATGCCCCGAGACTGGAATTCCTCTTCTTGATGATCCGCAACGAATTTTATGAGTTCGGTTTCGGATAGTCCTCCGAGATCAGAAAAACACTTGTGAATCCCGCTGAGTGCTCCTGGACCAGGCACTACGAAGTCGTTCTCAGAGAAATCTAGTAAAATCGAGTAATTCAGGTCAATCACATATTGATATGATAAGAAATCGCCGAGCATCGGAAACGATTTGAGTAGTTCAAATGCAGATTTCAGAGATTTGGCGCTGGCGATCTGCTCGGGGATGTTCTCTCTCATGAGAAGTTCAAGTAACCGAAGATGATTTCTATGTTTAATGTTGGATCCGAACGAAGTAGCGCCAGATGGCATGATGTAAGCGCCAGAGTAAATCCTCCTACGTTTGTTTCGAGCTCTTACAAGTGCCCTGTCAACATGCCTGAAGGAATAGGAAGCGTACGAAATCCCGCCCAACTCATTTGTTAGCAGCTCCCATGTCTCAATCTTATTGAACAACTTGAAAAGCAGTGTTCGGAAAAATACTTCCTCCGGCGATTGATCCCCATTGTAAATAACTTGCTGGATCAAGTATTGACTTACTCTATCAGAAGCCCGATAAGCATTTGTGAATTTGTATTTTGTCAAGATCGGGTCTCTTGCCCGTTCTGCGTCGCAGCCGAAGACTCGGCAGAAGAATAGATCTTGGCGCTTAGCAGCAAATTCCCAATACACGTCATACAATCGTGTCGGTTTTGCTGGAGCAAGCCTAGACCATACGTGCGGCGGCGAGAAGCAGTTGACGCCTGCAGGTTCATATGATGCATGCGTCTGCGAGTGCTCCACTATTTCGCTCAGTCGCAGAGTCTTCATCTACTGTGTGCCGTTGTTCGGTTCTCGAGGAGTGGTTTCGCTGGAGTCGCGAGAGCCACTGTTTGTCCCGCTTTGGTAAATGACAACGCTATCTGCAACAGTCACTGCATTGTCCCTCGAATCAAGAAGTGACTTCTCAAGCCCAGGTCTTACAATGTAGACTTCACTCTTGGGTGGTTGGCGGAATTGATTCCAGAAATAAATCCCTGATTGAATCATCGCTGCTACGAATAGTGGGGTCGCGATGGCCAGAATGATTTTCCCGTATATTTGAACTCGATCCAGGTCCTTCCTGAGGGCTTCAGGAGATGCCAAGCGACCTTGTATTTCGCGGATGTCAGTCTCCGAGATGTTTAGCCATTTATTACGATCGCTTGGATAGGGATTCTGCGTCGTCTGGTCAAGTCGCAAGAACCAGATTAGGAAGAGCGGTTCCCCAACCGTCAGAGGGATACCCGCCGTTCCAGCGTTATAGACAGAGAACTTCAGCCTTCCTTCGAATCCGGGATCTACATGGAAACCAGACACGTTGACCAATCCCATCTTCTTGATCGTAAACTTTATTGATATCAGAGCGATTAAGTTATTGGGGATCTTCACTACTTCTTCAGTAATCAAGAGCGCGAATTGGCCGGGCGGAATAGAGATCTGGCTTCGCGGACCGAGAAGTTTCTTAACCGAGCTTCCGCTTAACGCCACTTCGTTGCCCAGTGACAGCTCATATGCCGCATGCTTAATCCGGTCTGGTCTAAACGGATCCACGACGTCCGTTAGCCGTTGGCCCAGAGTTTCAGAACTCAAGAATGACATACGTTTCTCTCTTGCAACAGCATTATGAGTTTGTCACCATCTACTTGGACTGGGCGTATACGCAATCCTTTGCCCTTCACCAATCCGACCTGGAAATAAAGACCAACAAATACTGTCAACAAGATTTTTCTAGGCGGCAAGGCTGGTCGCACTAAACCCTCAAAGGCCCGCCTCTCTCAGAAGACGCACCTGTAAATCTTTACAAAGCGATTTGGGAATACCTAACTTTTGGCGGCCTGCAATACAGGTAACCCTCTCGAGTTCCAAGCCCATTTCATGCGCCATGAATTGACCGAGCCGAGTTAGTCCGACGACATTTCCAAAGGTTTTTGTTAGCAGATGCTGCGTAGCGTAGAATGCCTGGACCGCCAATCTCCTCTCTGAAAGTGGTGTGAACGCGATCTGATGCAAGCAAGGGAAGCCCCATTGTGGAGAATTCTTGTGATCCTTCTGCGGGTCAAAGATCGCCACCTGTAGAGCAGAATGGCGGTGATTTCCTTCCTGCCAGGTTCCCAGGATCTTGTCTAGCTGGTTGACCTCTCCTGAATAGTTGATCATTCGCTGAAAGTAGTGACCATGACGATTACCCCTGTGACGAAGAATCTTCGGAAGGACCTTGTTATAACGAGTAAATAGGTCTAGACGATTCGCTGAACGGTTCCACAGCGACAGCGGGAATATCGTGTTTGCGACTGTCTCAATACTGGGAAGTTTCTGATCCCGCATGAATGCATCAACAATAGCTCGCACTTTGAGGTTCTCTTCGGTGTTCTTCGGATCGAGAATTCTCACAGTCAATACCGAAGGAACCAGACTCTGCACACCGCGTTCCATCAAGCGAAGAAACAATCTCACCCATGCTGAGGTGAGGCTGTCTTCCTCCACGACTATCATCTGTTCATTCATCCTCAGCTTCCTCCATGTGTCTGAATTCGCTCAGGCCTAGGTATCCTCTTCGGGAAACTCGGATGAACGCACCCCAAGAGTTATCTTGAGAAAAGACTCGACCCAACCCCGGTTTGATCACTTTGCAATGAAAGAATCCGTCTCGCGCAACTACCTCCGCTACACGACTGACATCGATTAGGAGATGCCTAGGTATGATGATGTAGTCATTGACTTGACAATCAATTGGGCGATCGACCCAGTTTTCGTCAACGGACAGCACCTCCCCGGGGCACTTTGTGCCTGACAGGTGAAGCTTGATTTCGGCTGGTGTAACTCTACTCAGTGCCTTGTAGTCACGTACTGAGATCAGGTTGAGCGTCAACCGTAGCTGACAAACCAAGGCGTCATATGAAACACCGAGCCAATGGGACACGTGGTAAACTTCAGTTGGACTGGGACCAGACGGATTCCATCCTCTCATGCGAAACCCTCGGCAAACAGCAGCCTTTGGCATGAGCAGGCAAGCAGCAAACATATCTGCCACGAATTCATCCGGATCAAGTTTCGAGGTCGCAGGCTCGCAGGACTCAAATTTGTCAAAGCGCACGCCATGCTCAAAAAGATGATGAGCAAACTCGTGAGCGCAAGTAAATGACTGTCGACCTACTGGCCTGTGAGCTCCAAGCAGGATTGCCGGGGGCATTGTGGACGAATACAGTCCGTCGACATTTGTCAAGTCTACGAATCGAATCTGAACACCTGTTTTTCGGATGTCATCGAAGACTGAAACAGGTGCCCAGGCAGCGTGCCCAAGTGTGCGCCTCCAATGATATGCAGCTTTGGCGGCCACGACTGCCAGCCCGGTTCTGTTGTAGATGCGAGATTTCAATTGTCACTCCGAGCTCTGGATTGCCTGCAGCAGTGCAATGACGCGATCAAGGTCGCTTCGCTTCAACTTGGCCAAATTCCTTGCAGCCAACTGGATCTTCGCATCAAGTCCAGTGCCTATGGGGGACTCCGTCCCGAGCAACCAGCCGATATCCACAGCATAGATTCCTGCAAATTCCGCCAACTCTTGTGCGGTGATTTTACGTCTGCCTTGCTCAATCTCTGTGATCGTAGGGCGATGCATCTGCAGGAGCTTGGCAACTTGACCTTGTGACAAACCAGCAAACTCTCTCGCGATCCTTAAGCGATCTTGGAGCGTCAGCTTTGCGTCCTCATTTTCCTGCACGATTACCTCCTAGCGATTTCAAGTCAATAGCATGGATTCTTCCAGCAACTTCCTCAATGGAAAGCAGTCTTGCTGTGTCTTCAGAGACGAATAGATTCTCGTCGCTGATCTTCTGATTAAGCTTCTCTTCGAGTGCGCACAATACTTCCAGAACTCGAAAGCTATCGAATCCGGGCAATTGCCTTAATGGTACAGTCTTTGGCGAAATCGCTATCGGTTCCTCGCCACTTTGCTCTTGGATCTCACGCACAGTTGCTTCTAACATGCTGATGAGTTGTCTAACCGACATCTCCATAGTGTTGTGACCTCCGTCTTACATAACGGTAAGAATATCTTACCATCCTCATCAAAAGTCAAGCACTTTTGTTGGACTGGGTAAAAAAAGTGACGGAGAACTCATTCAATAATTTATTGTGTAACAACTACTTATGTTGTGAAGAGCATGATCGAACCGGTTTGGCCGGACAGAAAACGATTTCATTACTTAGTCCTAGTCGATGCCAATACGCTCAGTACCCGCGGCTGCCCATCTGAATCTTGAGGTCGAACTCGGTCGAACACTTGCGTCAGCTTGTCCGCCCTGCGGAGCCTATGACTATGGCCTGGCCGATCACGAACTGAAGTTCTCCACGAACATCTATCACGGAATCAGGCAAGAGCCTATACTCCCACCGCTTCGCACCGGGAATCTGAGAAGTAGCCTCGCACCATCGCAAGGCGGCCAAAGCCTTGTCGCGGACTGCAGTATCGATAACGGGATAGAGCTCTTTCGCCATCTTGACTTCAATCATGTATTTGCAGTCGGCAGTTTCCACTAAGAAGTCGGGATTGTACTCACGCCCACGATAGTAGATGGGGAGGTTTCCATCTGGAGGTCGAATCCACTTGATCACTGCGGGATCCTTCTCCAACAGAGTCGCGAAATCCTTTTCAGCAGTTGAATCGAAAGCCACTTGAGAATAGAGACTCTTCTTGTAGCCGGTGAATAAGTACCGCCGAACATCGGAGCGAGGAACAGTCTCCTCGAAATGGACAATACCTTCCTTTGCGAGAATCGTCTTTGAGTAAGGCCGAAACTTGATGAAACCCGCCCTCACGTGTAGTGACACCTTGGTTTCATCTTGTATATGCAACTCGATCTGCCTGGAGATGTCATTGACGATTGCATCACGGTACAAATGAACGATCTTGCCAAGATCGCCCTTAGGTCTTGAAATCTGAGCCAAGTACTTGTCGACGATCGCCAGGATTGCATCCTTGTCGTGCTGGGCATCGATCTCATCGACGGAGTCGATCAACCGCCCAGCGAGGAACGCTCTCGGATTTTCGACATCAATAACCTCAACCGTTTCCCCTATGGTCTCTTCGCCGCTTGCCAATTCGTGTCGGAGAATCCTCTGATCGACTAATTCGAACGGACCGACAGTCACCCTGACTTCGAATGGCTGCAGCTTGGCTTCCGTAGTCGTGTCAGCTATTATCCATGGCACGTCTATGGCCAACTTCGAGTACTCTCGAAGCCGGTCTTTTAGATCGGCCTCTAGTTCAGCGGCATCGAAATCATGTGGGCGATCTGTCTCGGACGGGAAGAGGCTTTCCTGAGCCGCGGTTACTGCTGCTTCACCGGCAGCTGCCACTTCTCCAACAGAAGAAAGTCTCTGCTGAACGGCTGCTTGTTCTTCAACAAGTGTGCGGACTACTTCGTTGAGCTTCGCTTCGTCTGATAACTCCGAGATGAACAGCTGCGGCTGCGCGCGGGCGATGCTATCCAGTACCCTCTCCATGTCGACGAAGTTGTGAGCAACCGGCACGGTCTTGACTGGACGGAGATCGTCTTCTGTGAGTTCGCGAAATTTGAATAGCGGGCTATCCTTTGCAGCCGCAATCAGCTCGGCGTACCGGTCGTGTGAAATAATCTCCAGTGCATCCAGGTCTGCGTCTCCCGTCAGCTCTCCGAAGGGAAGCCGCAAGCCACGTCCAATTGTCTGTTCGGTCAAAATGTCCGAAACAGACGCTCGGAGTGGGATAACTGTGTACAGATTCTTGACGTCCCAACCTTCTTTGAGCATGTTGACATGAATCACGACTTCGACAGTGCTCGTAGGATGTTCGACCGAGAGCAGCCGCTGGACGTTCTCATCGCTTTCAGCGCCAGTTTTGCCAGAATGAATCTCGATTACTTTCCCCTGATAGGTTCGTTCGCAGAAGCCAGCGGATTCGATAAGCGCACGCACTTGTGATGCATGGGTCGTGTCCTTAGTCGAGATCAGAACAAACGGTTTGACTGATGGTAGGTTACGTGCCTGGCAGTATTCGAGTAGTCGCCCTTTCTTAACCTCGTGCCGGGCCATGCCGTCGATCAGCTTGATTCGCTCAATCTCTTCGGCATCTGATGTTGTCAGATTGGTGCGTGTGACCACTGTTGGTGTCTTCACGAAATGTCCGATTGCCTGGGCAAGCGCGTAGGAATAGACGACGTTGCCTTTGTACTTCGGCGTCGCCGTGAACTCCAATCCAAGTGCAGGTCTCAGGTGATTGATGGCAGCCAGAGAAGCCTCTCCTCGATACCGATGGCTCTCGTCCATGAGGACTACAAGATCACCCATTTCTCGCAGTATCGCTGAAAAGGAGTTGCCCAGTAGTTCGTTGAATCGATGAAACTTGAATTCGGTGTCAGTGCGGGCAGTAAGGATCTTGCTGATGTTGAAGATGAACACATTGGGCGGATTGTCGAACACGATCTGCTCGGGCCGAAACCGAAGGTAACTGTCACCATCAAATACCTGCGGTGCCGGGAAGTCGGACAAACCCACGAACATGTACTTGGGATGGGCGGTGCTCAATTCGGCTCGCAACTTGTCATAGATCGTAATGTTCGGAGCCAGGATAAAGAAATCGCGGTGACCTTTAACCTTCCAGAGGTAGTAAATCATTGCCCCCATGAGTCGGGTCTTACCGACGCCAGTGGCCAGGGCAAAGCAGAACGATGGGAATGCAGTGTCAAACTTGATCGGCTTAGCGTCCTTGCTCTTCTCGGAAGCAATTGTTGCGACGCTTTCTAGCGAGGAATTCTTGAAGTCAATGACTGAACCTATGGCTTCGAGTACCTCCAGCGCCGCAGCTTGGGGATACCGCAAGCTCATGTACCTGCCGATCTGGTCACCTGTCGCCATTACTTGTCCTCCTCAAAGTCACATTTTGCCAACAGGTCGCGCGGTATCTTCTTGATTTCAATGTTGTCCGGGACAATGAGCTTGCGGTTCTTGCGAGTGCAATAGATGAGTAGCGACTGAGTGTCGGCAAGGTCTGAGACCAGCGAGTCCAGGTAGACCTGCGTGAGGAGATTCGTGGTGACGTGAAGAAACCGATTCTCGCTGCTGACACCGTGTAACCGGCCTTCATTGCGATAGCGAAATCCCTCGATCTTGCAGATACTGCGTATTAGGAGTTTCTGATCATACCGCGGGTTGATGATGTACACAGGGTGCCGACTGCTGGAGAGTTCTGGGTCCCTGACGAGTAGCGTCTCTGCAAGACGATAGTACTTGAAACCGCCGCCACCTTTCCAATTGACAGCCTTGCTGATGCCACCTTGGTCGGTACCATCAATGACTTTCTTCATGCGAGGAATAATGTGAGTGTGACAATGTTCTCCAAGTTCGACCATGATCCAACGACGGCTCATCTTGTGGGCGACCGCTCCGGTTGTGCCTGAGCCGGCGAATGAATCTATGACGACGTCACCGGGGCTCGACGCTATCTCCACGATTCTCTTCAGTAAACGTTCCGGCTTCGGCGTCAAAAACATGTCCGCTTCAGAGACATCGGAGAATAGCGACCGAACTTCTGTCTTTGCCTCTGCATTGGTGCCACACTCAGAGTGGAACCACAGGGTCGCGGGTACAACGCCTTTTTTTGCCTCATTCAAGAACTTCTTGATTCTCGGGATACTGTGCCCACCCTTGCCCCACCATATGCGGCCGTCGGCATTGAGCTCATGGAATGATTCCTCAGATACCCTCCAATAAGTACCCTTGGGAGGATAGAAGGATTTGCCAGATGGCGAGGTGATCATGTACGAACCAAGACTGTAATAATTTCTTGCTTGCACGGCATTTGTGGTCCAAGGGCCCCTGGGATCGTTGTCGGGATTTGAATATGCACTGTCAAGTTCCTGAGACCTTGGAAGAAGATTACGCTGCCATTTTGTCGAGTCTTTGGCGTATACCAGAATGTAGTCATGCATATCAGAAAAGTGACGGGCAGAATTCTTGACCGTAAATAGTTTCTGCCAGATGATGGTGGCTACAAAGTTGGCTCGGCCGAATACGTCGTCCATCATGACTTTGAAATAGTGATTTTCATTGTCATCGAGAGAGATCCAGATGCTGCCTTCATCCGACAATAACACTCTCAGTTGCTCCATCCGATCCCGCATGAGCGTCAGCCACAGCGAGTGCTCCATGCCATCATCGTAGTGATCGAAGGCGCTGCCTGTGTTGTACGGAGGATCGATATATATGCATTTCACCTTGCCAGCGAAATCCTGTTCAAGGGCCTTCAAGGCCAACAAATTGTCTCCGAAGATCAGCATGTTCCCGGAGTCTAGGTCACCGTATGACTTCGACGGATCGTCAACCAACACGCGCGGCTCAAGATGCGGTCGCTCTTCCTTTCCCACCCAAGTGAGTTCCAGTTTGCCTTTCTTGTGCAAAGTCATCGAGTTCCTATCGCGCCCTCTACGCCAAGTATGGTTTGGAGTACTTAGGCTTAACAGAGAGCGGCCACTCTCCAAAAACTAGCTTCAACTTCTTAACACTAGCCTTCTGCATATTAATCACGATCGGAAAACTGTCAGGGCGGAAAGGTATGCCGGTGAACGCGCTAGCCTCATCGAGGCCGAGGCGCCTTCGCGTATCGCGCACGATGTTCGCCCGGCACTTCTCGATTAACATAGAGAGTCGTTCATCCGCTGTCACCACGACAACTTTGCCGGGTCCATGGATCTTCACAAGGTGAACAGCCATGCCAATCAGTAATTGGTCGAAAGTTCCGCTGGGGATGACAGGCTTGCTGCTTGTCTTCTTCTTCGTCTTGGACTTGCGCCTTCTCTTCATCCGATAGTAGTGATCAATCGGCGATACAAGGTTGACCGCCAAGACGTGATATCGACTCAGTTCGTAATGATAAAAAAGATTCGCGTTATGGATGTCATCTTGAAACTGTTTGCGGATCTTTTTATAAACCCGCAGGTCGATGAGCGACTTCACATGTGTATTCCAACGTGAGTACTTGTGCTTTGCGAAAACACTGAACACTTCTGCTATGCAGAAGTTAGGTATGTAGAAGAAGTGCTTCGTCTCACCAGAACGAACCGACTCGATAAGAATCCTCATTCGATCAACAACCTTACTAGATCTGGTCGTGCTTTGGCAGTAGTAAGCAGCCGTAACGTTCGCATCGAGCAGGCAATACACTATACCACACTCCACCTGATCGTGAAGACGTCCGATACAATGACCCGTTGCCTGAGCTTGCTCTCAATCTCAGATATCAGGCCTTCCTTCTTTTGGTCGATCTCGTCCTGTGCAATAAAGAGGCTCTTGCGGGCCTCACCCTTCTTCTTCTCAAGATCCTTTGCCCGTTTATGAAGATCGACTTTGGTGTCCAACTCTGTCGCTTGTCTGGCTTCTTTCTTGGTCGCTTTGATTTCCTTATCCAACTCCTTAAGCTCCTGCTCAAGGTGTTCTTTCAGGTCATCAGCCCACGATTCCAGTTTCTCCATCTCAGACTCAAAGTAGAAGGAATTGCGCTCTTCAGTCTGGCCAAGCACGGTCTGCTCCAGAGTCTTCCGCTGGGCTGTCAACCTGCTCATCAATTCAGCGGGCACCGCGGCTCCACCCTTAGTGTCACCTGGTACCGAGAATAGTTTCATGGCGATGTCAGGAGCTAACGAATCACCGTTATCTATCATGGCGGAAAAAAGGAGAATGTCCTCGGTCTCCAGTGCTGAGATAGTCATAACCGACAGACTCAGATAGCCCGATGAACCGCGAAGGTCATCGATCACCGATATCTTCCCTTGATATTGATCGTAACGGAAGACCACTTCGGCTGCTGGGAGTTGCCGTGACTTTGCTCGCTCAATGATTCGCTCTGCCAACGGATGCCCGAGACGATAGTGATGCTCAGTCGTTCCATTCGTCTGAGTGACAAGACGGTAGTTGCCTTCTGGTACTCGTGCTCCAGACACGAAATCCGGAATGCGATTTAGCTTGAATGAGAAACTGCCGTGCTGGTATTCGGCGTTGTCGCCCAACTCGTGTTGTGTCAGTTTCCAGAGCCATTCTTCGAAGCGGCCGATTTGCTCTTCTGTCTTGTCGCGGTTGAGTTTCAGTCGGCGATTCACGTCATCATCAAAATTCTCGAGCAACTTACTGCGGGCATCTGACATCCTCGCTTGAATCTTCTCATCCAGTTCCTGCTGCAGATGGTCGAACGCGGCATTGATTTCTTCCGGTGTCCTGCAAATTTGGCATATCTCGTTTATGCGCTTTTCAAAATCGACACCGGACTCGAGGGCGCCCAAGACGTCGTCAGATGCACCGAACACGCCATCAAAAAGCTGGAATTTCTCCGACAGTAGTTCGAACACGCGCTGGTCAGCCGCATTACGTCGATTTAGGAAGTTAATCACCACCACATCGTGCTTCTGGCCGTAGCGATGACACCGGCCAATGCGCTGTTCGATCCGCTGGGGATTCCAGGGAAGGTCGTAATTGACGACAAGATTGCAGAACTGGAGATTGATTCCTTCAGCGCCCGATTCCGTTGCAATCATTATCGATGCACACTTCTCGAACTCCTCAACCAGTGCGGATCGTGTATCGGCGGTACGGGAGCCGGTCGCTTTGTCCGTCCCCTTATATCGAGCCAGCCATCGCTCGTAGACTTGTCGCGAGTCGGGATCACTGTTCGATCCACTGAAGGTCACAATTTTGCCGGCGTAGCCGTTTGCCGACAGGAGCTCCTTTAGATATTGTTGAGTCCTCTTGGACTCAGTGAAGATTAGCGCCTTCTGCGGCGCACCAAGTTCTGCTGCCTTGCGGAAACCGGCCTTAAGCGCTATCAACAAGGCCTCACCCTTGGCATTTCGCGCTATGCGCTGAGCAAGTGCTCTGTACGACTTGAGTTCGTCCAGTTCCTGTCGGATGGCTTTGAGCACCAGCTTCTGTTCATCTGCCTTACTTAAGCCGCCTGATTCGCCTACGTGCGCGTCATCATTGCCGTCAGCAGACCACTCTTCTTTGATTTCTTGAGTCGTTTCAAACTCTTCTTCTAGAGCGGAAAGCAAGTCAAGTTCTGCAATTTCGGCGATTCTGCTGTGAGCAGCTTCCAGACGACTGATGATGGTATCGAGCGTCTCTCCAATAGCGAATGAAGAGGAGGCGAGAATCTTCCGAAGGATTAAGGTCATAAGCGATCGCTGACCCGCGGGTAGAGCGTACGACTCTGGCCTCTGGAGATAACACGAGACAGATTCATAAAGCTCGAGTTCTTCGTCAGTGGGCGTGAAGTCCTGGGTAATCGAAGCCCTGTTGGTGTAGCGAATATACTCGGTCACTTGGCGACGAAGTGTACGCTGACAGATCGGCCGTAACCTTTCGCGAAGCTCAGCGTAATCTTCGCTTGTCATATCTGATGCGGCTCGTGAAAATTGACTCCGAAAAGATTCATCGCTTCCGAACACGTGAGGATCGACAAAAGTCACTAGACCATGCAACTCTATCAAGGAGTTTTGCAGGGGTGTCGCAGTCAGCAGTACCTTGGGCCGATTCCCGATCGAGTCTCTGATAGACCGAGCGATCTTGTTGTCTTTCCTGATCACGTTTCGAAGGCGGTGGGCCTCATCAATCACAACTAAGTCCCAGGGAATAGCCCGAATTTCCGATTCCATTCGACGGGCAAAATGGTAAGAACACAGGACGATCTTGTCAGCTTGTTCGAGAGGAAACCGGACGCCGTCCTTGATCATCCGGTTATAGTTTGTGCTTTCCAGTATTACTGATTCAATGAAAAACTTCTCCTGCAGTTCTTGATACCATTGCTTGCGAAGTGAAGCGGGGAGAATACACAGAATTCTGCGCCTGCGTTCCGCCCAGAGCTGGCTGATGATCAGTCCAGCTTCAATGGTCTTTCCCAGCCCGACTTCATCGGCGAGGATGGCTCCCCGCGATAGCGGGGAACGAAAGGCAAACAGTGCCGCATCTACTTGATGCGGGTTCATGTCGACAGTGGCGTTGAAGAATGACTGCGACAGTTTCTCCAGCTTCTCCGCGGAACATCGCTTCGTCAATTCCCATGCAAAGTACTTGGCATGGTAGTCCGTGATCTGTTCAGACACATTCAACGGTCAGCTACTCCGGCAGGATTTGTGTTATGATCCCTCGCAGCTCTGAGACAACGCTGTCAAAGGCGGGGAGCTGATCAACTTGATGTGCCAGACCCCGCTCCCAGAATGGGGCAGCTTCATTGACCCGATCCGGTGAGAAGAAGTCAGCAACTGAGGGATCAGTCATCCCTTTGAATTTACACTTCTTCTGCAATATACTGAGCACCTCATCGACGACAATGTCTTTCTTGTACTGCTTCAGTAATACCCACACGTCATAATAGTCCCTGCTTTTGCCTCGCTGGAGAATACTCCGGAGTTTTTCTGCGACGATCTCTTCAAGAGCGTAGACCTGCAGAGTCGTTGCTGGATCGTCTGGGTAGGTTGGGATCAGGGGCTTTCTGACCGGGTCCTTCACTAATCGCTCAGAGAAGGCGATATCAACGCGAACATTGTTCTTGAATCCGCTTGTCTTACGCAGCGGTCCGTCATAACCGAGCTTGAGTTGAGCACTTACCGATTCCGCAGCACCGCGAGGGTATTGGGAATACTCGATCACTCGCATGCTCATGCCAAAGACGTCGCCCACTTCGGTCGTGACTTGCTCAAAGAGAGTTCGGACGGCCTCTGAGGTAATGGGGCGTGTTGCTGTGAAATCAAGATCTTCCGAGTAGCGCCAGTCGGGGTAGTAGCATTTCTTGAGTGCAGTGCCACCTTTGAAGACCAAGCTGTTCTGCAGTTCATCGAGGCCTGATAGAGCTGAGAGGGCTTTGGACAGGACGTAATCCTTCTCGACAATGCCAGATTCGACACGATGGTCTCCTGCTATTCTTCCTATGAGCTCAGCGCTGATCATGGGATTAGTGCGTTTTCCATTCCATGAGATTGTCGGGTTTCACATTTACCATGACCTGCCACTCGGTGACATATTTGCCGATTGACTTTGATGCTCCAGGGTCAAGACTCACGAATCCACGAGTTACCTTTGGCTTCAGTTCTTCACGCAACTCTGGAGTAAGGATGCCAAGCGCGCTCATCAGGTATCCGAGTCGTTTGATTATGGCACCGTTTCCCATGCGGTCGGCGTACTGGATTACCTTTTTGAAGTCGACCTCTTTCTTTCCGTTCCAGATGCCCTTGACCGCTTCAACGATTTCGCCGCAGTAGCGGGGCTGATCAAGGCAATCGACAATGGTCTTTTCTTTGTCAGCGACCCTGACTCTCTGAGGACCGACCCAGCGATCCGTAAATCCGAAGAAACGTGTTGGTCTCAGTTTCACGAACTTAAAGGAAACGCCCTGCAGGTCAAGCGCGGCCTTCATCTTGATCGTGGCTACAAAGATTGTTCGAGAAGGTTGTTCAGTCCAGCCATAGAAATTGAGAGCGGTCCAGTAACTCAAATAATAAGGCTGCACCAACTGTGAGGCAATGACCACGCCCTGCTCCGCAAATTCTCCGCGTTTCCAGGCCACTGGCGGAATGATTAAGTATTTTCCTCGCTCGATTCGCTGGAGCTTGCGCTTTGTCACTAGGCTGTATATCAGCCTCTTCACCGATGGTGCCTCATCAGTGGACAGCCTCAGCGCGTCCGCGAGCGAAAACACGGTTACGCCGCTTTCACTCATGGTAGCGATGAATTCGGCTTCTCGGGCTGATATTCCGGTCATTCTATTCTGGTTGAGCATAATTCCCTTCTCATGGCATTATCTTATATCACAATTGTATTAGTGTCAAGAGGAACTGGCCGTTTCTGGGCAAGGTGAAGCTCGAAGCATGAGAATCCTGGTAGAAAATGGCTGATTTCCAATACCATCCCAACGGAATCTCGGGAATCAGGGGAATTCCGGAAGGGGTTTTTGCAATGCAATTAGGACTCTGTTATAGTGATCGTGTCGGATCGTTTTTGTCCCATTTCATGAGTCCAAGCAAGCGTTGAGTTTTCCTACCCGCTGCCGACATTGTAAATAAAATCCGTCCGTTCGCCGATTCGCCATGACGGAACCCAAGCTCAGAACGATCTTGAGGCAACAAACCGCAATGCGAAGTCAAAGAAAATTGGCCCACATTCTGGAGTCTAGCATGAGAGATAAACCGGCTCTTTCCACAAAGCCAAGAGGGGGATTCACGATCATTATTTTGGTCGTCGTACTTTCGATTGGGTATTGGCTGTTTCTCACACTCTTACGACACTGAAAACAGGCCCCATCTTGATTGCAGGTAACAAGCTCCGTCCAGGAGCTTGTTTTCTACTTCGACACATAACGTCCGGACTATCATGCGCAACAGCACGATCTTCGCTATAGTCCATATAGGACTTGGCTGACATCATGACTTGACTTGACGTCCCGAAGATATTCATCAATCAGATCATAGTATTGAGACCTCCACTTATCAAAGGAAGTAGGGAATTGATTGCGGAAATAAGCGAGGTGACTGTACGCAATGCGTTCAAGAATCAATTGTTCTCGAATACAAAATGTCCTTCGATAGTACGACTCCCAGTCCTCGTTTTTGCCATGCCAGGATTCCCTGAATTCCTTGAGCGTCTCACAGTGCACCCGCCCCATTATTTTGAGAAATTCATAGACACGATTGATCTTTGAATCCATATCCAACTCAACCGGCGCCAACATTTCAGTCGCATCTGCGTTAGTGATCACAGGGTATGCAAGACATTGATGCAAGAACTCAAATATCGTGATTGTGTACTGCACGAACTCTGTCCCTAACGGAGTCACCTTCAGACGGCAGTCAGGTGATTTCAGGCCCTCTGGTGTAATCCTCTCCTCGGAGTCACCCAATTCCACGTGCCGAAGGAGTGCTTTCCGAGGGTATAGACGATAAATCCCCTCGCGAATAAACTCGCTGCCAATCGAGAGTCTGCGGAAGCCACTCGAGAGATCGCTCATAGTCAATGAGTGGTGATGGTTGTTTACCAACCAGGCGAGCACGACCAACTCAATATCACACAGCATCGGCAAATCATCCGACTTCGCATTGTAACCCTGATGTCGACTTACGATATCAAGCAAAAAGCGGTGATCCGGGTTATTCGCGGCGTAAAGCCAGCGGTATAAGTACGACCTGGTTTTCCATCCGCACAAATCAACTTGCCCTTGCTCAATCTTGATGGCATCTGCTTCCACCAGCCTAAAAAGGTATCGAACGAAGCCGTCGTGCATTACCAACATGCGCCGATAACTGTGATTAGATAGATTCTGAAATCGTTCCTCTACCATCGCCGCGTTCACATGCTTCTGCAACTGCCTGAAAATCTCGGCTGAACCTGCTGATTGAGTGCCAACTGCAGAGGGCGCTTTCTTCAGAGCATGCACCTGTCGCTTTTCCACAATTCTCGCTGCATGCTCCGATGTCGGAGGATTGAGGCGAACCGGTCGTGCAGACTCAGAATAGTCGGACGTGATTGAGACTACCTCTATCACGTCACCGTCCGAGCCAGCCTCCTCAAATCGCATCAAGTTCTTGTTCCGAAGGGTCACCATCGTACCAAATTCGCCAAGTCCCTCGTGATTCATGTCGATTGCGACAGAAAAGAGCACCGGCTGATCTATAACGGGACATTTGTCGACATTCTCAAGCACCAGTAAGAAATTTGACAGCCCAAGTGTGTCTTTGAGGGCCAAAATCATCTGGGCACAAGTAAGCCTCTCAGAAATCAGCTTCAATGCAACTTCTTGGGATTGCGAGTCGCTGAGAAACAGACTTCTAACGGTGGCGCTTTCTTCATCGGATCTCAAAGCGGGGTGGCGTTGGGACCACTTGACCTCCATCTGGTGCCGTTCGTGAATGAAGAACCTCTGCAAGGTGTGGAAAGCGAAGTCGAGTTTCTTGGCGAGCGTAGGCAAAAACGCATTCATGAGAGCGTCCTTAAATCGGTCGTGCATGAAGCGCGCCTTTTCTTGCGGCAAACCCTTCATTGGATACAAGCTGCTGATTTCTCGTTTGAAGTCGAATATGAAGTAATCGCGCGATTGGCTCCTCATATTCTGCAGCGCCCAGTACACAATCGTGCTTTTTCCACCTCCTAAAGGAGCGACGACGACGGTGAAGCGATCTGCATCTTGAACGGCGCTCAGAACTGTTTGTTCGTCTTCTGCCGTAAAAGAGACGTAGATGTCGTCAAAAAACTCTCTAATAGCTGTGGTCTCACCTGGCCGGAGTTGGTCTACAGCCATCAGCATCGATGTGTCGTACTGTCTAAGAAAATCCCGGTGTTTCTCAATTCCCATGGTGCACGTTCTCAAAACCGTAGGCCAAAGAACCTCAGAGTGGCACACACTAAGACGATGAATGTGCCTGCTAGGGATGCCAAGAGAATGCCGATATGAGCAAGACAGTGGTCAGTTATTTCACGCATAGCATGCTTTCGTGGTATCGTCTGCTCAAACCTCAATGGACAGAGGCGCGAAGAGCGCCTGATCAGTCTCATAGCAAGACTCAACGGGTGCCACCACCAGAATGAACATCGGCATAGATATCTGCCATCAAAGCAGCACCCAGTGCAACCACTTGCCCTCTCCAATTTGCATTCTGCACCAGCTTTGTATGCGAGCACTGCATGGACAATAAGCACGGAAGCCAAAACATATCCGGCGGCTAAGAGCACAAGCTGCCAGTTGGGTAGATCCCAAACCAACGTTTTTTCCGCGATCGTCACACTCGTGTCGGGGGCTGCTTGGAGTACGCCTCCCCCAGCCACAGCAGCGATGCACTGAAAGGCATTAGCAATCATGAGCAACTGTATGCGGAACAACCTCCTTGACAGCCAATATTTGTTGGCAGTGTATACTGCAAGTCAGAGGTTTGTCAAATGGTTTCCTGCTAATAGCGAAGTTTCATCACGATGAGATGTGGCTGCGGCCCAGTTGTGATCCATTTGTCTGGGCATGACCGGTCGGAAGCTGGCTTCCGTGGGTTATGGCGGATTCGAAGACAGAGGATCGGAATTACCGAAATCGGAAAACGAAGAGGCTCCATCTGAAGAGATACTATCTTGGAGAACACGTTCGATCAACAGTCTTGAGTCAGTCAGGTCGAATTTTCGCATAGGGTTCAGGAGGTTGCTGTGTGTTCGGCTCGATTGCACTGTTATGTCGAATCGCAGGATGATCTCCGAGGTGACTGACAGTTTCTGTCAGTGAGAGATTACGCTTGGGGGAGGTAAGCGAAGTACTTACTTCTTTCAGGGATAATCCGATGGATACTATGCCTGTTTGCCGTCAGCTGAATCTAGACACGAAATGGCTTGGGCCAAGTGAAGGTTCGGGTGGATCGCTAGTGAAGTGAGAAGAAGAGGGCCTGAAATGATAATTCCAGACCCTCGGGGGCGAAGTGGTTTCCTCTCCCAACAACGAATTTCAAAAGGTGCGATTTGAGTTTTGGATCAGTAGAGCAGTAGTGCCGCCCGGCGCTCCAAGTTCACGCGCCGGTCAGCAAACGGCTGATTGCGAGCGAATGCGGTAAGCCCTTGGGTGAGTCCCCAGCGAGTCGTCACATCCTCGCCATCGGCAAGACCTGTGTTCCAGGCAGAGGCGATTTCGTTTCTGGTCAGGGGAAGACTCTTGAGGGCCTTCGTGGCTACCTCAAGTGATTCCCCGATCCTGTCTGCCATCGCCTTCGACACGGCCTTCTTAATTCGGTCATCGAGGTTTCGGTTCTCAAGAAACCGGTTCAGAACAGGGATGGCGTCGGAGTAGAAGCGGGACAGAGCTCGGTTGCGGTGGACAATGCGCAGTTCCCGCACTTCCTCTGCTCCCCACACAATGTGGTTTCCGCACACAAAATTGTACAGAAACGTTGTGAGACCGAAAGTGGCTGAACCTGTCTCAGAATTCCACAAGAAGAACCCCTTACCAAGCCGGGCATTCCCAACCTCGACGGGATGCTCGTCATTGATCAGAAAGACGAACATATCCCGGTCTGAGGCATAGAGACCTGCGGAGCCGGACTTTGACTCAGGCGGATGCCAGTTCGTGTCCCTGACAGCTTCCAGCAGCTCTGAGACAACATCGTGGTCCCAGATACGGCCGTAGGTAGGACTGGTAAAGGCGGAGACGGTGTTGCCAAAAGCAGTTTCTTCAGGGTCTGCCTTGTCGTTTTTCCGAAGAAGGAGCTTTGCTTCACCGCCCGCCTTTGCCATGCCGTAATCCAGACACTGTACTGCCATGCCAGCTGAAAGCGTCCGGAGATACCCTGCCGGAGCCTTCACTGTCTGGCACAGCTGCGAGAATGACCAGTTGGTCAGAGCCGAATGCGGTACGTGGCCGTTTAAGAACATCCCGCCGCCGTGGGTTGCATGCAGCCGCAATTCGCGCAGGCTGTATGTTTCCTCAAGCGCATTCCGCTTCCGTCTGCCAGTGAATTCAAGAATCTCAGTCAATGACTTGAACCTCTCATCCGGCGGACGTTTCACCCACTGTTTGTGGGCATCAATGAGTATAGCGGACATTGTGTCATCACTCCTTTCATCCACGCCATTTCTGACAGGTTTCAAAGTACTCACACGACGGACACTGCCACCCGGCATTGGGGTAGAAGTGGCGAGAGCGGATGCCCTCGACCACTCGCTTTACCAGGTGGAAGAAACGAACCTTGTCGTTTTGGTCTCTGAGTACCTCGAAGCTGTGGAGTTTCGGTTTCTTGCCTTTAGTGAGAATATCCAGGCGAAGGTTCGGATCCTTGTTCTTGAGGTACGTGTAGGCGTACGAGTAGGCAGTGAGCTGCAAGTGCTGGCTGACCGTGGTCAGGTCGTACACTTTGGCCGCTGTCTTGAGCTCCACCACAACATCGCCTTCTTCCACGAGATCAAAGTACCCGTCAAGCGGCAAATTGAGCTTCTCGCCTGTCTCAAGGTCGACCAGAGGCACTCGGAAGCCCTGCTCTGCTGATACCGGAGTTCCGCCCTGGTATTCGCTGACATACACTGCAAGCATCTCTTTCCCCTTTTCGAACATGGCGGGAAGATCATCTCCGTTTTTGAAGCGAATTTGATCCACTGCCTGCGCATTCAGGTCAGCTTCGAAGATGCCGGTGATGTCCGCCCAGAGCTTCGTATTGCCTGCCTGTCGCTGCTTGTGCCACCACTCAATGCTTGAGTGAATGGCACTGCCGAATGCCAGTTCAGCGCTCTTGAAAGCCTTGGGAAGCTGGTCAATGTATGTGAACCGGTATCTCAGCGGGCAGAGCAGATACAGGTTGATCTGGGATACGGAAATGTGGTCCCGCATCACACTGGTACTCCCTCAAGGCCTACATTCAGAATGTGGTCAATCAGAGTGCTGGCATCAGCCTTGGATGCGTCTTTGATCGATTCCACGCCAAAGGCGCGTTTCAGGTAGTCGTGAGCAGCATCCCCGGTTGTCCCGCGCTCGGCAAGCAGGCGGAATAAGTATCTGCGCTGATTCTCGGTCATGGGATCATCAGACGGCGCCTGGCTGGCATGATGTTCAGTATTGGCACCGTCTGAGCCACTCCCACTTGATGCCTCGGCTCCGTCCGGTTTCAAATCGCTTCCGTTGCCGCTGTTATCCACAGCACCGTTTGAGTACTCCGAACCGAGCTCTTCGAGCGCTATCACGCCGACGTTGACTGCATCCCGCAAGGCTCTGGCTTTGGCGCGGGTAGAAGCCATGCGAATGATGTGCGGAGCGATCTGGAAATTGACGTTTGTGGGACTAGCGTCCCCGCAGTCCGTGAACACTCCCTTTTCTGTCACTACTTTTGCCATAGAAATAGCAGTCATTTCATTGGCAGCGGACGGAGCCTGGAGCAGCGTAATATCGATCTGTTTCAGGCCTTCCTGGTGCGCACGATTAAGGAGACCAGCGTACGTGACAACCTCTTTGGTCGCCACGACACGCCCCTGGCGGTCCTTGATCTCGATGGTCGTGACCAGGTTTGACTGGGTCTTCATAAGACCTCCTCTTCATTTGTGGTTTGGTGTTTAAGTTGGGAAAGGGCAGAGTGGGTCACTGAACTTCAGCAACTCACCTTGTGAAGAGGAGCGTACATCCCCCACAGACGCAATCAATTGTACGGAGAGTACATGTTTTCCGCCCTCAACGGAAATCAGTGCTTCCTGTATGCTTAGGATCACTATGGACAGAGAACTACTCATTCTTGGCGAGACCAACTGCTAAGACCGGTCATTGGCTCCCCTTCCGGACCCACACGGTCAGGACCGAGAACGGTGGAGAAGTCCAAGTCCGCTTCCACTGGCACACCGATGACATGAGAATGCGTCATGTCGACATCAAGACACGGTCCCTTCGCCTCGGCGGAAAGGTCTAGAGATGGCACCAGACCGTTGACTCAGAGTTCTACCAGATTTTAACCTATACCGATGATGTTGATTTGTGTCAAAAACTGCAGGTCGGTGAAGACTATTTCAGCTTCCATCGACCACTCGGGTCCTTGAAGAGGAAGACACCCTAAGAAATCTTCAGAGAGAAAGTTAGTGATGGACAAAGACTGTCTTCCGCAATATGATGCATCACATGAGCACGAAAGTTATCGGTTGAGTGCTCACCCGGGTTTCGCTAAGTTGCAGAGATGTTAATCTGAGCCCTAAGGAAGTTCTATGCCGATCATGTCAGCTAGCAAGCGAAAATGGGACAAGCTCGCAGCCACTTGGACGCTCGCTGGGCCACCAGCCAGTCCAAGCCTGCAGGACGTTGGAAACTACGCGCAATTTCTGTCACACTCAGGTACAAGCAGACCTCACCAAAGAGTTATGATATTGGGCTGTACCCCTTCCTTGCGTGACCTATTTGCAACTCATCCAGTCCTTTCTGAAGTGGAAGTCGTATGTATAGATTTTAGCCAGAAAATGTATGCGCGGTCCAGCAAGTTCGTCAGCGTACCAAACGCGCGCGAACGATTCGCAGAGGCCGATTGGCTATCGATGGACCTTGGACAGAACAACTTTTCGGCGATTGTCGGTGACAAAGTGTTCGACAACATCCTCCCAGAGGACTGGCACAGATTCGTCGCTCAACTTCACCGGCACTTGGCACCCGGTGGAATTTTTGTAACGAGACTGGCTTGTCAGAATATGAGGCTAGAAGGGCACAGCTTCATGACACTACTGAGCAAATGGTCATCGACTTATGAACACAACTCGGGAAACTTGTCGGAATGCGTCTCGGCACTTTGGGAGGAACTGCTTGGCGCCAGTGCATTTGTGGGTGGTCGGCACAACACGCAATCGATTTCTCGATTCATAAGCGAAATCAATTCACTTAAGGGCAAGTTACAGCACGTTGGAAAGCACCAACGAGTCTTGTTTGTGGAGCTGCTGCGGCTGTTTGAAGGCAGCTTTGAGGATGTGTGGTCATCCTATACCTTTGATGACATCGTGACACTGATGGCGGACAGTTTCCGTCTGCAAGGTACTTTGTTGAGTGAGGACTATGCAGCAGCGGAACGGCAGCCGGTAGTACTGTTCGCGGCCCTACCCTGAGAAGGCAACCTGCCTTCAGCTAAATTCTGGCCATGAGATGAACGTCGCCTAGCCATTACAGAACCATATGCACATATATATCAGAAAGTTTTGCTGCGGCTGGTTGGTGCTTGGACCAAAATGACTGAAGCTCCTTATCATAATCGTAAAACAAATCATTGAATCGTAGACGTGTCTCGGCCGCTCGCACTCGAGTAGCTGCCTCACTGGCAAGGTCACGAAGCTGTCGTGGGCGGTGCAATGCTTCGTTCGATATAATGTAGTAAAGAGCAATTCTTTCTATTTCGTTAATCTGCTGATCATGTCGGGCAGAGAGCAGGTTCGCGGCGAAGATCACGACTTGATCTTCGCGTGTTAGGGGCGGAACTTCAAAGCGCTTCTGTTCTGGAACACGTTCTGTCAGATCCTGTCCCTTCCATCGCTTCTCTAACGCGGCGACCATATTCTGCAGACCAAGTTGAGAACTGCCTATTACCACACACACTACTTGAGATTCACTCTTAAACTTGAGATCCAAGATTGGCAAGCACGCTTCGTAGGGCCATTGTTCGTCCGGTCGCGCATCAATCTCGTCAATGAGGCACAAGATCGATCCCTTGGTTGCCTTCATACGTTCTCGTGCTCGGGTAAAATCGTCTCTTGAATCCTGAGCCAGATTCAGGGTGACGAACTGATTCTTAAGAAAAGTGTCGCCGAATGAACGAGCGATTTCCTCAACGAAAAACGTCTTACCACTTCCAGGAGCTGCCCAGATAAGAAAGTTCTCGCGGATCGTCGACTCCGCTGATAATGCTTCTAGGATTCTGGTTTTCCAATCCTTTAACTTGTTGCGTGCCCTGTCGTCAAATCTCCGGTAATTCCCTATCACTGTATAGTCGGAGAGCTTCATCGGATTGGGCAGTGATTCTACTGAGAGGAGCACCGCATCTTCTAGAGAGTCAAGCGGCTTCCCTTGGGCTTGAGCATCAGGCCGGGTCTGTTGAAGTGCTTTCCGGAACATGTCTGGCAATGCTAATGCATCCAAGAAATAACGGAGATCTGAACGTATTGCGGACCAAGCAATACTGATTAGGTGAGATGCGCTCTGCGCAACCCTGCAGGTCTGCTGAAGTGATTCTCTTGCCGAAATGGTCGCGACGCGCCACGAAGCAGCATCACGTGCCCACCGGGCAAGCTTCTGTGCCTCTGACGATAGATCCTCCCAATCGGTGCCCGTTTCCAAAAGGGCCTGCAGCGCGAGCGCGCCATCCAATTCCTGGTTCCTGTCGACCCAATGAGGTCGCATTGAGAGAAGATAATCACGCGCTACTTGAATCTGACCGTCCGCATTGTCGTAGCCTACGGCTGCCAACGCAAGCAAGGTCAGTGCTGTTGTCTCCAAAGTACTATTCCACGTGCCGGTGCCACTTTCCCACACTCCATTGAATCGCGCCCCTCCTTGATTCCTTTCACGTAGCAGCCAGTTGACTGAATCAGCCACACTACTGCTAGTGTGAATGTTATGACCACAAACTGCGAGGCCTAACAACATCCTGGCTGTACACCATGGCACCCTAGAAGGGTAAAAAGCTCCGGAATCGAGTCGTTGCCGCTCAGCGGCTTCCGCCAGCTCCGACAACGGGTATCGCGGCTTCTGCGCAGCACCCTCTGCGCAAAGAATCATGCCTGTAAGCCAAGTTTTGTGAAACCTCTCCAAGTCGATTTGCGCCGCTGGTTCCCAGCCAGCTGGTAGAGCCTCGTTCAATGACAAGTCCTGGTCCTTCTGTTTTTCTCCGATGATGACAAAGTCATCTGTTGTTGAAAAATCCTTAGCCTCAATGACGAGACTGCCATCTTTGAGTTCCCAATGCTGCCTCAGAAACTCCAGACTGGAAGTAGCCAAAGCGGCTTCACCTATACCACTGAACGTAAGAACGGCGAACATGGCCGATGAGGGGACTTTACCCCACGTCGGGTCCTTTGCCTGCTGATCTGACATACGCTCGACTGCCGCATTGAAGGTACTCCAGAGTTCGGTCACAGCGGCCGCTCTCTTATCCAATTCAGGCTTGTCTCTGAAGCCCGCTCGTGCGTGCAGCGCACGTAGTGTATCGACAGCCAACATTGAGCCAAGAGACTGCAAGTAGTCGAAAACTACTTCAAGCGAGGTTTGAGGCCCATTTTGAGAAAAGGACTTCCATTCAGTTTCCTCGCCGAGCCACTCGGTCAACAACCCACATAGAGACCTGTGGCCGATTGTGACCTTGCCTCTATGGCGTCGCAATAACCTACTCTCGATCAGTCGTGTGATAACTTCAGCCTCTACGTGCGCCTCATGTTCGAGAAACAGAGGTGCTACGGCAATATCGTACCGACCCAACGAACCGGCCACCAAAGCAACACGTTCTGCGGCGTTGTTGCTCACGCCGGAGTGTTCGGTACGCGATTTCCATGCTTCTGCGGCGATGATTTCTAGGGTAACGCCGTGCCCAGCCTTCTTGGTTTGCTCGAGTCCAAGGCTAAGGAGGAATAGATCTTCTCCGAGCAGCGCTGCCAACCCATCCAAATCATCTTGTGAGATGCTGTCGGCGTATCGCCGAAGCAATTTCGGCCTAATCTGAGAAGAGCTGACCGCGATTGGAAGACAGTTCTCGTGCCAGCGGGCCACGTCAGCGGCAAAATCAGGCCATGAGACAGCCACCACTACCGGGCCGCCTTGCCTCCTCACGCGTTGGCTGGTCGAGGAAAGCGCCAGAATAAACTTGGCTAACTGTGGGTTGCTCTGGAGATCGTCAGCGACAAGCAGACCGGAACTTTCGTCGGCGTCGGCAAAGAAGAAAGCTTCTACGCTGATAGTAGGCGTGATACCTATATTGGACAGGTTAATGTACCGTACCCACGGTTTCGACATTACGTAGTTTCGTGCGACCTGTGCGGCGAGGACGCTCTTACCACTGGAGCTGGGCCCACTTAGAAGGCAGCCGCGTGCGCGGTCAATAGCTTCAGATATCTTACCTATTGCGGGGTGCTGTATCCACTCCTGGTGGGCAGCAGTAAGAATGTCAGCCAGGTCGGCAGTTGTGTCGTCCGCACCTTCTCTTCGTTCTTCCCGTTGCCCCCGATACTGCAAAACGAGGCGAGGATCATACCGGGTCTCAGGATCGCGCCTATCTGAAATTATCCTACGAAAGATCTTATAGTCGATCAGTTCCTCGAGTCGGATTTGCTTCCGTAGGAGCGCGGACACGTCCGCGATGTACATCGGTAAGACCCCGGCAGCCCCTATTTCTGGCCTCGCCGACTCTAATGGCCATATCTCTTGTCGAATAGATGGAAGGATACACAGGCACAGCGATTCGCGAGATTTATCCAGCAATTCTGCTTTCAAGGTAGCCGAAATCTCTGCAAGCGATGTCGCTCCAATGATTGAAACTCGTACGTCTCGGTACACAACTTGGTCGTCTACGACTGCAATTTCGTCCGATATGTTTAAGACCGTGAACTGTGATGCCGCGTTACCGGTCAACGCACTTGCCATTTCCGTCAGCAGGGTTTGTACGTACCTACTTTTCAGCAGCTCTGGGGTCATTGGCCTATCGTACGGGTCCGGCGTAGCCGGTTCCTTCGACCCCGATACATGCAGTTCGTGCTCATCCATTTCCAACCTCTGTCAGTGAATCTTCACTCCTCGTTTGAGAGTAGGGCAAAGCGCTCAGTTAGCAGGTCCCGCCAGATCTGCGCTCGACTTGCGCGCTGGTTGACGATAGTAAGGCTCTGTTTGGCCTTCGTTGCGCGGCTGCACGAAATAAGTATGGTAGTGCGATCCAAAGGGCATGGCCAACGTATTGTTTTGGCAGCCGACGCAGGTAGGTCCTAACGGAATATCATATGGCGCACAAACGTTGGTTGCGGCCTCGTAAAGTTGCAGATACTGTCCCACAGAAAGGGTTGGATGATGTTCGAGCTCTGTTCCTCGTAAAGGGCGAAACGGCGAGATGATGGGCATTACCCCCATTGACGCGAAGAACTTGATTCCTTCCAGCGTATTATCTAAGGGTTCGAGTCCGGCAATAATGATACTGCGAGTGTTAATCCTCCCAAACCGCATCACTGCGTGCTCCAATGCCTTCAGATACCGCTGCTTGCCAATCCGACGGTGCTTACCGGGAATATAGGTTTCCCATGCTTGCTGGCTCCAAAATTCAACGTTCATGCCAAGTTCATCGACACCTGAATCGTACAACTGGTCTATGTACTCATTTCGCAGAGGAGCGCAGATCATGACATAAATCGAAATGTCAAATTCTTGTTTAATCTGCCTCGTCAGCTCCGATGCCAGACACGCGCCCATGTCATCACCTAATGGTGTGCCGCCTCCGAGTAACACATGCTTCGCAGGATGGGAAGCATCGTTCACGGCTCTTCGAAGGACCTGCATCAGATACTTGGTTTTGCTGGACGATGCGTCTGCCTGGTAGTTGAGACCAATAGAGCAGAATCGACAGCGATCGTCTGCCGCCCACAAACTACAGGTAGCCCCTGTCATCCCGTAGCAGAACCGATCCGGTGAACACATTTGTCCTACCCGAACCATGTCCTCACAGGCATCGAGAGTCTTGTCGGCGTAGTATTCGGGCGCTCTTAACAACCGAGCGGGGAAAGACGTTCCGTTATGATCCACAATAACGAACTGCCCGTTAGAAACGCCAAGTGAATAGGCTCCGCTTGTTTCCGCGACCGGGGCATTCACAAAGACACTGTAGGGCAACTCGACATCTAGTCCGCCGGATGTGCCAGAACGTGTCCTTATAGGTTTCTTGGCAAATTCCATAAGGTGACGGGCGTCTTCACCAATTCTCAACCCGCAACTCAACAGACCGAATTTGAGTTCAGTTAGCAGTCGCTCTGATTCCGAATCGGGCTCTTCGCCGCTTTGGCTCTCAAACTTCTCTGTACCTATCACATCTACATCCTCTTGCGATCATGTTCAATCAAGTTCTTTATCTTATCAAACAGCGATTCGAACGAAGAATAGCCAGAGGCAGTATTGAAGTGGCCCGCCCCTCGAATCACGATAAGTTCCGCATTTAGGATTTTTGCCAGAGCGACATTCTGCTCGAGCGGCACATATGGATCGTCATCTGATGCATAAATGAAGACAGCTCCAGCGTTCGACCTGATTTCATCCCACCTGAACGGCTCGGACAGGAATGAGCTGTTCAAATCATCGAACTTTGGATTTCGCAGTTTCTCTGTGAATCCCGACACCAATGAAGTACCTAGGACGGGAAAGTGAGATTGTTCCAACTGTCTCAATGCAAAAACCGCACCAAGACTGTGGCCGATCAAGATCGTATTTTCATCAAGACTGCCGATTTGTAGTGCAAAAGCAGATCTCCAACTTTCTAGACATTGTCCTGCAGGGGTGGGCAGCCGTGGAACTCTGGTGGAAACGCCTATGCACTCGAGTTGCTGAGCTAACCAAGGGAACCAATTTTCCTCTGGGTAACCCAAGGTACCATGCAAGATTACTGCTTGGATCCGTTTACTATTGCTCACTGCACTGTCGCCCTAACTATTACATGAACACTGGAAGAGACCGTTAGCTCAAATTGAACCGTTATAGGTGCCGTGGATTTTCCTCTCTGACCAAAGCTGTCTTATTGCCTTAATGAAGTCGTGCGGCAGGCTTGGTGCACCAACAGCATCAATGTTCCCAGCAACATGTTCCGGATTGGCAGAACCCGGAATTACAGATGAGACACTATCATTCAAAAGGATGTACTGCAAAGACGCCAGCGGCATAGAAAGACCGTAAGACTGAGCTACTTCCTTGACGAGATCAGCCATCTGTACGTGCTCGATTAGCCAATTGGGGTTGATGGCCTGTGGCCACGAGCCGCGCCAGTCGCCGGGCTGAAATGACATGCTACTAGTCCAGTTGCCAATGAGAGCTCCTGAACTGAAGGGACTGCGAGCAATCACTCCCACGCCCTTCTTGGACGCTAACGGAAATAGCGTATATTCAGGTTCCTGCTGAAGCATGTTGTAGACGCACTGGACCACATCGACACGGCCGGCCTCGATATGAACATTAGCGTCAGCGATACCTTCGTCCGGGATGGAAATCCCAATGGACCTAATCTTGCCCTGCTTCTTGAGCTGGATCATAGCCTCATACCATTCGGTATTGTGACCCCATGAGCGACTCCATGTATGCAAGAACAGAATGTCGACATAATCTGTCTGAAGTCTGTGCAGGCTTTCATTGCATTGGCTCACTATCCATTTGGGGCTGAAGCAATCAGAGATTGATCTGTCTGGTGGAGGCGCAAAAACCCCACACTCCGGCTTCACTTTCGTGGAAATAACAACTTTGTCTCTGATACTGCGTTTCTCTTTGAAAATCGAGCCTACTAGTTCCTCGGCATGCCCTCGGCCATAGCCAGCAGCAGTATCGATAAAAGTCGTTCCCAAGTCGAGCGCACGATGAATGGCCGCCAACGAAGTCTTATCGTCCTTTGGTCCCCACACGTCACCAGACAACTCCCAAGTACCCAACCCAATCTCGCTGACTCTGATGCCGGTCTTACCGACTGTTCTGTACTCCATATTTAAACCTCCGTTCAATAGTTGATTCATTCATAGTTGATTCATTCAAAGAGATGATTCGATGTTTGTAGATGAGAGACCGGTCAATAATCAGGAAGTGAGCGCCCGCCTTCAAGGAGAATATGCGAATACAGGATCTGCGGACCACGTGCCCTAAGTAGTGGCTGGGTGCTATCAACTATCGCGAAGTACGCTGCCAATGCACTAAAGATCGTGCTTGTACTTCCCGGCCTTAGGTAACTCCTTGTGCTTCTTACGGTATTATAATCACGACCAGTGCTCGAAGTCAAGCCCCTTCTTGAATAAACGACGGATGGACCAAGCGGCCGGGGATCGCAAGAGATTTCCGCTCTTACGGGCGCCGGCGGCTGTACCAGCATCGCTCGACCGAATTGGAGCCTAAGACCAAGCGGCGGTACATAGGAAGGTTTGACTCCTCAAGACGTTCAATGTATACATTTTGGCCCCTATTAGAGAGTCCATCTTGGTGCATCGAGTGATTGTCATGGATTAATCCTGACCGTGGTCAACATGCAGCCAGCGCCTACCCAGGCGCCGTCGGGACATAAGTGGAATCAGAAAGCGAACCACAACTTAGCGATGACACTGGAGACCTCCCATACGACCGATCAGGCGGAGTCTACTATCGTAGGTTTGAATCGGATGTAATTTACTCTTCCGCACCGTATTGGACATATCCCATGCTCTGGCACTAATAATGCAATTTGATGATGTCGCCGATTACTGAATCACTCTCTGTCCTCTAGCTGCATTCACAAATCCAAGGCAAGATGCGATCCTTGCGGAAAGTACGACTTCTCATTATCGCCATTTCGCTAAGTATCAGTCACTGGTTCACCAACTGTCATAACTCTGTTCGTCTTAATACTCCGTTCCCTTGCGCGTTTAGGTTGCCTGACAACCTCTTTGGAGCAGAGGTCAAGACGGGCAATTACTTGGGCTACAACCGGTGGAGCAGCCTGATGATTCCCATCGGCGAACTCTATGTGAGACCGAAACCCTCGTGCCGCCATCCCCTCACATACAGGCCTTCTGCACCGCACTTACAAATGATCCCTCCCAGTGTAGCTGCCAGCACTTCTGTGTCGTAACGCCCCTAACCAGCAAACAGGACTCCCTCATGCGTGATCCCGTCTCAGAGGCGCTGTGCAAGTGTGTCATAGGCATAATCGACCGCCAGTCGAGCCATTCCAACAGCCAGCGATACGAGAATGACATACCAAGGGAGGAGGCCGCAACCGTCAACCGCGAAGCGCCGCTGCTCAAGGTCTCGCTGAGTCATATTGGATATGTAATCTCGCAAGAGAATCTGTACGGGGTGATCAGGTGAAGCTATCCAGCAACTTGCGATGAGAAGTATCGACAAGTGGAGAGAATTTCTATAAGATCACCAGAGCAGTCACAGTGCAGCGGGAAGATGTGCTGGTTGTTCGCCAATATCATTTCCTAAATCGCGTCAGTTCCGAGCGGGAGAATTTCGCCGCACTCGAGATCACGCGCCCTAAGGCCCAGCTTCTGCTGAACGTTGCGAAACACATCAATGTGTTTCTTTGCTCCACTGTGCGACCCAGCGATGACTTTAAATTCGAGTAGCCCAAAGGAGAATGCCTCTGCGGCACCAGAGCTTGTTCCCTTCACCGGTTTGAATAGCCTCGTACTTGAACGTCCAAGAACCAATTTGCGCGGGTCCCCTGCATGGCAAACGGTGTGGATGGTCGTGACCAGATTTGACTGAGTCTCCATAAGACCTCCTCTTCATTTGTGTTTTGATGTTTAAGTCGGGAAAGGGCAGAGTGGGTCACTGAACTTCAGCAACTCACCTTGTGAAGAGGAGCGTACATCCCCCACAGATGCATTCAATTGTACGGAGAGTACATGTTTTCCGCCCTCAACGGAAATCAGTGCTTCCTGTATGCTCAGGATCACTATGGACAGAGAACTACTCATTCTTGGCGAAACCAACTACCGCAACATCCGGAAAAGGTTTGGCATTCTGAAGGAAGATCGAAGGCGGCACATGTACATCGTGGGTAAAACAGGCATGGGCAAGTCAACACTGCTTTTGAACTGCATCGTGCAGGACATCCAGCGCGGGAATGGACTTGCCGTACTTGATCCGCATGGGGACTTAGTTGAGAAAGTCTTGGACTACATCCCCCCACGCCGGATTAACGACACGATATACTTCAATCCCGCCGATACCGAGTATCCAATCGCGTTCAATCCGCTGTATCACAGGGACCCGTCACAAAGACATTTGGTGGCTTCGGGGCTGATTCAGGTATTCAAGAAGATATGGGCTGACTCTTGGGGACCGCGACTGGAATATGTGCTGCGAAATGCAATTCTGGCTTTGTTGGAGAATCCGGGGAACACCTTGCTTGGCATTCCTCGGCTGCTGACTGAAGATAGATTCCGACAGAACATTATCCGTGGTGTCAAGGACCCGGTAGTGCGGCACTTCTGGGAAGTGGAGTTTGAGAGATATCCCAAGGTCTTCCGGACTGAGACAATTTCGCCAATTCAGAACAAGGTGGGACAGTTTCTGTCAACCCCGATCATTCGGAACATCGTGGGGCAGACGAAGACGAAGTTTGATCTTTCGGACGTGCTCGATTCAGGCAAGATTTTGCTGTTGAATCTTTCCAAGGGCAAGATTGGGGAAGCCAATTCCTCCCTGCTCGGTGCTCTGATGATCACACAAATCTATCTTGTCGCCGTCAAGCGGGCAGCGATACCAGAAGAAATGCGGCGGGATTTCCACCTGTATATTGATGAGCTTCAATCGTTCGCAACCGATGAGTTTGCCTCGATTCTCTCAGAGGCGAGAAAGTATCGATTGTGCGTCATTGCCGCGAATCAGTTCGTGTCGCAACTGCCGAAATCGCTATCTTCGGCGCTGTTGGGGAATGTGGGGACGCTCATAGTCTTTGCGGTTGGATCTGAAGATGCCCAGACACTGGAGCAGGAATTGCAGCCTGTATTTCAGAGTGCGGACCTGATTGAACTGCCAAAATACACATGTTATCTGAAATTGTCCATCAAGGGTTCAACCTCTGCTCCGTTCAGCGCTGTATCAAGTGTAAGTCCCGGCCGATCTTTTTCCTCACGCCATGATAGAGTCAGATATCAAACAAGGTCACATTACTGTACGCTCGGTGAGATAGTCTGTTCGAGAGTCTCGCATTGGATGGGGGCGGACAATTGAAGGTGTCAATGCAGTCCATCGATTCCCTGACAATGTGGCTTCAGTGATCGTTTTGATCGCATTTGAGGTTAAGGCCACTGTATATGGTAGGAAGAAGCTTTCTTTGCTGTTCATAACGCTCCTCGCACCATGTCAGCGCCTCGTTAGTCGCCTGATCAATATCATTGTCACCCGAGTATGTGAATTTTCGGGCGGTTCGATAACGCTCAACCAGCTCTTCCGTCAGCCAAGTCGCACCTGCCTCCTTCGCTTGCATGACTCCGATAATACATCCGTTCATCAATGCCATTGGTAGTTCGAGAAGATGTCCCGAGGGCTGGGAGTTCTCGACTATGACATACTTCGCGAGAATACAATAGAGCTCCGCTTTCTTAAGAAAAGCCTCGCCCTCTATTTCGGGCATCCTCTTTATGAGGATTGGAAATAGATTACGATGCCGAACCACATCAGCTATTCGTTCTAGCCGTCGGATCCAATCCCTGCGTGAATCGCAACCCAAAACAACGACTGTACGGAGTTTGATGGTAGCGATCAACTCTGCGATAGCACTGAGATTCGTCGTGATCAGATGAATGAGAGGTGCAAGACGAATGTCATAGGCAAGAATGGAGCCATCTCCATCAGGAGAGATATCCAAACCATCTGCAACGCATGAGTCCAGTTCGATACCCCAAAGGCTAGTTCCGAAGACTTTTGCTTCTGTAAAGACGGCTCTGTCACAGCGACTCTCACTGAGATTTGCGAATCGCAAATCTGACCCAGAGAAGTCAACAGATTTCAGGGTTGCGTCTCGAAATCTTGCATTGCAGAGATCCGAATTGCGAAACGTCGAACCGGTAAGATCGCCGTGACTGAAATACGCATGTCGAGCGCGGCAACCATCAAAATGGCTCATTATCAGTTCTGAGCGACCCCATTTGGAATGATCCATGTAGCTCCCATTGCAAGAGAAATTGGACCCTTTAGCGCGAAACGCTGTGGCCCCGGAAAGGCAAGTTCTTTCGAGAGAAGAGTCAGTGAGGTCTGCTTCATCAAGAACGAATCGTCTTAGATCCGGCGGGTAGTTGTAATGGTGTTCCTTTGGGACGACCTTCTCAGCTCCGTCTGCCAGGAAGCGCTTCAATCTCAGTGTGAAATCTCGCCCACATTTAGAATCATTTATGACTTGCTTCACTAATTTGCTGTTGTCCTGCCAACGGCCCCGCAGGTCTTCAAATTTGCTGCCAAATCGCTTTCGTCCCAATATCGTTCCTCCGATTTGCAGTGAGATGATCAGTGCTCAAATATTGAAACTGCAATCAATTTATAAGTCCGACGACAATTTTCAAATTTCCAGAAGCTTTTTTTGTTGTAGTCAACGAGTGCCATTGGCAACCATGCGAGCATGGTTACAGAAAGTTGTCAAATTCCTCCTGTTGAAAGAAGGGCTGCTAATAAAGGCGTGCGCTCTTAGCTTGACTTGGCAATGGCCTCTGTTGTTCCTGCGGATCATGGAAACACAGTTGCTGCAAGTCGTTGTCCCGCAACGATTATTCCCCTGCGATGCCCTCCAGATAGAGCATCTGCCTTCTAATTTTACACATTTCAGAGCGTCTGACGAATACTGTAAATAAAACAAAGCCGCAGGTCGTAAACTCGCGGCTTTGAATCTCTACCTGGGAGACGGAACGTCTGACTGTGGCGATTGTCGTTTGCAGTTTTCTAAACTGCTCCAACTCTTCATGACACAGAGACGCCGGCGAGATCAGTTGAATCGGTAGAACAGGGAGCTGGCGATTCGTACCTCGCACGCAGTCTGCGCACAGCGTGTATCCTGTCGCGTATTTGAGTCAGTTCGTAATCTGCTTCACGCTCCAGGATCTCAAGCTCCTTCTCGCAATCGGTCAGATAGGTGAGCGCGAGACCGGCCTTTCCCAAGGCTTCGATGTATTCGTCAGCAAAACGTTGAAAGAGCACGTGGACCTCCTATTGTGGGACTTGTTTACCAGGTACTCGACGAACGTGAACTTTTGAGTTGTTCTGTCGTGGACCTGGCGAACACCGCGTGCCCGATTGTGGCCGACTGCCTTTCAATGTCGAGAACAGGTGGCAATCTGTCGACCACTGGCCAGCTTATAAGAAGCTTGACCGCCCTAGTCTTCGAGTACCGACTATTTGACGAATACGAGTTCTGATTCCAGCTTCTCAAGGAGTTTCAGGAGGAAGCCACGGTCAGAGATGAGTGTAGTGACCTTCCCTGATCTCAAACAGGCGAGGGCGATGTCAAGGTATTCCAGCGAGCCTCCAGCCAATAGTACGACACTACTACCCTCTCTCTTGCGAATGCTTTCCAGATCATCCCATGAAATGCCAACACGTTGGAATTTGTTCGGCCTGATTTCAGTCCCTTCTGGGTTAAGGAAGATACCATTCGTCTCACCGATTGCCCCGCGACCAATAACATCACCGATCAATTGAGATCCGAGCGCTGCGCTGCTGAACGGTCCCCCAAATCCTTTTCTCTTCGTTGACATAGGAGCGGCGACCATGAATACAAGTTCGCATTGCTGGTAGTGTCTTCTAACTTGCTCGGAAATCACATCGTACGAATAATCATCGATGACATAGGCTGTCTGCGAAATAGACAGGAACTCACCGCCGAGGATGTTGGCAGCATGCTTCGCATTGTCGTTGGCTTCGTAACAGGGGTTGGTGTGCCCAATGATTCCATTAGTTGGCACTGTAGTCAGTTGGGGAAATACTTTGGGAAAAGCGGGCACTTGATCTTTCAATATCCCTTCCAAGTCTTCAAGAGAATTAGCGATGGTTGTTCCCCAGGGGAGGGCACAAACGATTCGATTAAAGGGAGCGGTGGCGTTTCTGACTCGATAGAATATCCAAGAGTAAAGATACCATGCAGCTTGACGACTAATTGCCTGCATCGTCTTTGTAGGATTTCCTTCATATGACTCCGTGAGGATTATCTTGATCTTGATCTGAAGCAGGGTAGAAATCACTGTGGAAAGCGTTTCCGGCACGATGTTACGAAATCCGGACTCACTTTGCCAACTTGCGGCCCATGCATCGGCCGAAGCGGGATCTGAAATGCAAACGATGCGTTTACCCTTGATACAACACGTGCGCTCCAGAAGTTTAATGTCGGCGAGATGTGGGTGAGGAACGAGTGGGTCCTCAAAGAACACCACTTTCTGGCAGTTGCCCTGCAGGACTTCCTGTGCAATTGCTATGTCACCGCCTCGTGGTCCCGAGAATTTCTGATCCACCTTTGTTAGTTTAAGTCCGCCACGCACGACGACGTCGTAAGCCTTCTCGACCGCTGCCCACTCGTCGTTGCTGCGGTTTCCCTTCGAGGGCTTCGTTCCGCTAAGCAAGGTGCCCGTGGTGCCAGTGGCAATCACGCGGTTGAATTTGAGCAGAAACTCTTTGTACTTGATGGCGAAATTGATCATCTCCATCTTCCGAGAATCATGGGCAATCAGGGCAATAGTTTGATTCTCGATGGGGAATGCAATTCTGAGTCGCTGCAGCCGATCCGGAGCAATGAGTTCACCGTTTTCATCCTCCCAAGTAAGCGCCGCCCACTCATAAAGAGACCGAGTAGTGCCGAAAAATAGGATCTGTTTGTCGACACTCATTCTCTTCAGCGCGTCGATTTCGGGGAACACGGAATTTGAGGTTCTGGGGTCCGTGAAAAAGGCCACAGCATCGATATTGGCATTGACGACAAGCGAGGCTATCTCTACAACACCTCCCTTGATGCCGGGCGGAAGTTTGATGAAATTCGGGTGCCGGAGTAGTAGTCCACATCGGCGGATCGCATTGTATGTACCCTCCGTGGCCAGGAGCTTACGGGCGAGAAAGAAATTCTCAAAATCTCTGACAAGTCGAATGAACGGCGAATCAGGACCACTTCGAAGCGAGGAGCTTGCAGCTATCGCAATCGCAAAATCCTTCACAATGTACCTCCCGAACGATTGGCCACAATTGTGTCAGCGATGCAGCTCCGGGATAGAGATGTCGACCCGCGTTGTAGCTTTGGCAGCACTTGTGCTGCTGAAGAATGCCATTATCACCCTTTAAAGCCGTCACCTTACATGTGGGTTATTAATGTTCCGGTTTGTTTCTGGTCTAATACAAATATAGCAAAGTAGACCGTTATGTCAAGCACGCCGAGAACACTATCTGCCGAGCGTCGGCGCGACAAGTGGGTGTGAAGCAGGAGACTTGCCACACTACCAGCAGTCTTTGATGTACTCGATCGTGGTCGTAGGCCTCTGGCAATGATCGCAACATTGAGCCGGCCAGTGTCGGTCAACTCTCAGGGATCTCAGACTTCACTTCGATGATACTCGTAGTTGGCCGTCCAAGAGCGCAAAAACCAGTCGCGGTAACAATTCTCTACGAATTCACTGGCTAACCGCCAGGGGCGTGCTTAAATTGCTCATAGTCCACCCGAGTCGAATTCATCGCAGCGCGTTTCTTCACAGTATCTGCAACAGTTGCCTTTTCGGCATGGATTCTGGCGGTGTGCGCAGTGGGGCAGCATGACGACGAGGCCGGACCGTTCGTCTTGACAGAGATCACGAGTTAATACGACAAGGGCGGAGGATTCAGTGTTGGTATGAAAATCGATCCCCTTGCGGGGACTACCGAATGAAAGGAGCAATTCAGATGCATGGAGCTAGAACGCGAAAGGGCCCGTTCAGCAAGTTTCTCGGAATACTTCTCATGATTCTCGCAGTGTCGTGGGTTCCGGCGCAGGGCGACCAGTCAATCAATACAGGGCTGGATGGCATCTGCCAGTCGCAGGCGCACACGCTGGACGTCCAGACGATCTCGGTTGGAAAGGGCAAGCCCAATACGGTCTGTATCACAACCGGCCCGGATGGCGTCTGTAACACGGGAGTCAACACGAACTCCGATGACGTCCAGGTTATCCCAGAGGGCAATGGAAGGCCCCATGAAATCTGTGTAAGAGCTGGAGCCGACGGGATGCTGGTCACTCAGCCGGATGGGGACGATTCAATAACGCAAGACCAGCAGTCAATCAATACTGGCCTCAACGGGATATGCAATACGACGAGTCAGCCGACCGACGTCCAAGTTATTGCGGTGAACCATGGTAAGTCAAATGCACCTGCGATCTATACGGGTAACGATGGGATCTGCAAGACCAGCAAGAATCAATTTAGTGACGACGAACAGGTCATCCCTGTTGATCAGGGACAAGCGAGGCAAACCTGTGTCACGGCAGGGGCGGATCGCAACCTTCAATCGGCAGCAGCTTTTGATGACGAAGTCGAGGGCACTCCGCCGGATATCCCCACGCTGTCGGAGTGGGCTCTGATAGTATCGACAATCCTGATGTTTGTGACAGTGAGTATCGTCGCTTGGCTCCGTCGATGCGCTTGACGGGAAGAGAACGGGATCGAATGCTCTTACTCAGGAACTGAGGTGTTGAATTGCCGGGAAGGAGCCCCAATACGGCGCGATCGACGACTCGCGCGAAGCGCATGTCAACGCTCTTTCGTGCCCAGATGGTGTTCGCCATTTTGGTGCTGACAGCTTATTCAGTATTGAGGACGCAGTGGGGATCAGAGCACTTGCTTGAGCCAATGAATGAACATACGGCGCAAGTATCGGCCCTGGCGCTCAGTGTTGTTTGTCCAGAAGCTTATTCGAATGGGACCCAAGTTGTGTCGGAATCAGGGAGCGTTAGCATCCGAGAGGGCTGCAACGGGGTTCACGCGATGTTGGCGTTTATTGCGGCCGTCGCAGCTTGCCCGAGTGGCTGGTGGAGACGATTGCTTGGGGTGCTGTTCCTGAGTGCAGCCGTGTTCGCATTAAATGTCATACGAGTGGTTTCACTCTTGTACATTCTCCGTGTCTGTCCCTCCGCATTTCCTCAGACACATGATTACTTGTGGCAGTTCGCGATCATTGTAATAGGTTCCCTGTTGTGGCTTGTGTGGTATGAAAAGCTCGGAAGAAAGTCAACTGATCGGACGAATTCGTAGAATCATCCTGGTCTCCGTGCCTTATTTCGCCTGCTTTTTTGGGGTATGGTCGCTGGCCGCGCCTGCGTACTCGAGAGTGATTTGTGCCGTCGCAAACGTGTTGTTGGCTCACAATCCCATCAACGGAGACACTGCGGAATTCGCAGCCAAGGACAACCATATCTCGTGCGAAATCCGGGGAAGGCTTGAGTGCGGTGACGGAGGGCCAGTCAGCTTCTCAGGTGTGGTCAACTGCTCGAACCGCGAGCTGCAATTCGGCATACCCGTGTGGCTCGCTTTGATAGCCGCTTCCACAGTTCGGGGTTTGCGGAAGAGACTTCACTGTCTCGTAATCGGGTATGTTATCATCTTTGCCTCGCAACTGTTATTGCTTTTCTCGTTTGCGGTTGGTGGCAAGCTCGTAGGAATTATGCAGGCAGGTCAGGCTATGGATTGCTCCCTGACAGAAGTGGAGATGTACCTTGCCGGTTGGCTTCAAGGCCTCCCGATACAATTTGGGAGTGTGATCTTGAGTCTTGGCCTCTGGGTCATATTGGTCTTTCCGCATCTGGAGATCTAGTGACGAGAGTTTGCAGGAATGGCGCACGATGAGAGCGGGACAGGGTTGGGCCGTAGTGCTCTCTCGTGTATCTGCGGTGCTTCGTTCCCCGTATGCCAGAAGCGACGAAGCTTACTGAGAGCTGAATCGACCTGGTAGAAGCTTCGCAGCGCTTTGCCCTTGTTGTTACTTATCAGCATGGCGCGGCCTGCGCCCCAAGATCGACAGAGGCCGGTAGTTCTAGAATTTACTGGAACACGGGGTGGTAAGAGCGGAGTTGAGCGACTCGGCCGTTCCCATTAGAAGTGTTAGATATGAGGAAAGAAGCCAAGTCTATGCGATCGGGCTAGATGTGGGTTTCTAACAGTGAGCCTGAACGAGGTGAGTGGTAACCGGGAATGGCAAACGGTTCCAGCGCGGACACCACTCTCACTGTCGTTATCGTGCGAAATCTGCGCCAAATTGAAATTCTGGGTCATTTCCTCGCCGCCGGACCCGCTACTTTCCATCTCGAGTGGAGCGATGAGCGCGCCGCCGGCTGCCAACCTCTCCATATTGACATGACATCCGACGACGCCGTCAGCTTCGCACATTGTCTAATAAGGCTGTCGGTCACGGACTGCGATCCGCTCCGACCTAGTATCCTGCATCTCCCTCCTTGGCTTGAGTGCTCCCTTCAACTCCTTGGGCAGGAGTGACTCAACAGAACAAGGTGCGCATACTCGCTGGCACCGGACGAAGAATTCACATTCTTCCCGACGCCAGCCTCAGTTTAGTTACGGGCACACTGGTGGCGGCCCACTCAGATTCAGATAGTTCACGAGGTACACCAGGTCTGCGATGGTAAGATTGATGCCGTCGCCATTAGCGTCGGAAGCTTCGATCGGGCAAGGGATTGAGCCGCCATAGATGAAGTAATTCGAGTAATCAGTTGCATCTGTTGCGTTGACAACACCATCGCCGTTGAAATCTCCGCACAGATATGGCGTCAGCTTGGTTACAAATGCATCGTAGGTACCGCTGCGTGTGTTGTCGTACGGATTAGCAAGCTGAAAATCCGTTGATGTCGTCGAGCCGGCGGCGTAGGCATTGCAGTAGACGTCAATTCCCAGTCCCAGGCCCAAATCCTGTCCGCTCCCTCCGAGAAACGTGCTAAAGGCCAGGCTGGTGCCGGCAGTTGCGACCTTCGTGACATAGGCATCGATGTTCCCGTTATAGGAGTTGTCCGTCGGATTGACCAGTGGGAAATTGCCCGACTCGGTCCGTCCGCAGAGATACACCTGTTGCTTGTTGTCGACGCATATGGCGTAGGCGTACTCGTGGCTGCTCCCCCCAATGAATGTGCTGTAGATGAGGCCGTTTCCACTCGAGTTAAGCTTTGTCAGATTGATATCGTATCCTCCATTGTAAGTGGCGTCGTAGGCATTGGCGATTGGGTAGTTGCTGGAGCTCGTCAAGCCGCAGACGTAAGCGTTACCGCTGCCATCGACATCAATCCCCAACCCCTGATCATTGCCCGACCCTCCGACGTAGGTGCTGTAGACCAGTGAGTTGCCCGCGGATGAAAGTTTGCAGGCGAACACGTCGTTTCCGCCATTGGCGGTGGCATCATAGGCGTTGACCGCTGGAAAGTTATTGGACGATGTCAATCCGGTGATGTAAGCATCGTAGTTGGCATCAATGGCCAGTTCCCAGCCGATGTCACTTCCGGAACCGCCGATGTAGGTGCCGTAAGCCAAGCCACCGAACAAGGTAATCTTGACGGCAAACACATCATTGCCGCCGTTATAGGAAGCGTCATACGCGTTCGAGGTTGGAAAGTCAGAGGAAGCAGTCCAGCCGGTCGCGTAGAACTCAAGGTTGGAACCGTCGGCAATCACGCCGAACCCGTCGTCATCAGAGGAACCTCCGACGTAAGTGCTCAAAATGAGGCCATTTCCAGATGAATTCAGGAGGGTGACGAAGGCATCTCTTGATCCGCCCAGGGTGTTATCAAAGGCGAGATTGAGCGGATAGTTGTTTGACGTCGTATAGCCGGTAATAGCAACTTCGCCGTAACCATCCTCATGAATGTCTCTTCCCAGTTCATTGCCGCTGCCCCCGATGTAGGTAGAATAGACTAGCGAAGTACCGTTATTGGCAAACTTCGTTACAAACAAATCCCAGGTTCCTGTCAGGGAATTGTCGTAGCCTGAGACAAACGGAAAGTCTGCAGACGCTGTCTGACCGGTTACATACGGGCTCCCGCTTGACGACGCATCGATGGCGTATGCCTCGTCGCTCGAGGAACCGCCAAGATAGGTCGAAAACTTCATGATCGGATCAATCGTCATCTCTTTATCGGTCCGGACGTTCTGAGGGATCTCGAAAGTAAAGGTGTTGCTGCCCAGCAAACGAAACTGACCTGCGAACTCACGACTGCCCAAGTCAGTCGCCTGTCGGAATCTTGGCTGCGACTCGGAAATCTCCCCCAGCCGAGTCCTCACAACTACGTCCCCACTAGGTAGAAGCTCCATCACCCCGGGAGTCTCGTACATCGTCCGTATTCTTGCAGGGTCAGCTCCAGGACGAACAATGTAATCGTACTCAAGGAGACCGTTCGTGCTGTAATAGCGAAGGTCTATACCTGGATAGATGTCTCGATAGGTTATGGAAGTGTAACTGGGGACATCAGTACGCCAGCGCGTAGGCTCGTTTCCGAGAAAGAAATTGCACTTGTAGTCAACGGGGTCCGAAGCTTCGACCACCGGAGACACCCTGCAGTTCTGAAACGTTATTTTGACGAGTTCAATATCGACGTTTATCGGTTCCAGACGACCCGTCCCTCGCTCAACGTCGACGTTCTCGCCGAAATCCGAAAACTGAATGTAGACGCCATCGGAAGTAAACCAGAGTGTTGCAGGGCCAGCACACGCGCGATAGAGTACCGTGCTTTCCCACTGACCGAGATTGGGAGTGAATACTAGAGGATCTGCAACTTTGGCAGGGCCGATCCAAGTCGGCGCTATCTCGCCTGCAGCTGCCCAAGCAAATGAATGCAATACTGCGAGAGCGCAAATCACGAGCTTTTGCATAGCTACTCCTAGCCGTTTGATTGCATTAGAGCGAATTGAATGGAGATAGTCCCGTTAGATTCAAAATGTGCGAGCTGTGAATTCAAGATCAACCAATCCATCCGACTCGTCAAGTGGTATTTTGCGATTCATTCTCAAACCCGCTCGTCCGCTGTGCTCACGGTATGTCGGCCGGAATTCACTTTCGAGTGGTGATGTCGACCAACGTGGATCAGCGGTTAAGAACACTTACTGAATGCGAGGAATTCGGCGAGTAAACGAGTTCACTGTCAGAAACTGTCAGTAACTCGTGCAACTGGAGTCCGTGAAGAGATTCAGAGCCTTTGGATTGCTGGTGAAATCGCGAGAGACCCAACGACAGCATCAGGCACCGGTTGACGAATTGACTGCCATGGTGCCTCCTGCGCCAGGAGTCAGAAGACAATGGAACAGGAACCGCTGCGGCGTGCGATCTCGACATCGAACCAATGTGCCACTCACTGAAATCCAGTCCTGCAGTGCTGTATTTGAGAGCTTGTTTGGAGCATGCCGGTGCGCTGGAACAAAGATGCGGTCTTCGGCGGCAGAGTCCCTAGAAGGAGAGGACTCTTAGGAACTCCTCGACCGATGTGAGACAGCGAGAAACCGCATCGATGCCCGAAGTCCTCAGAGAACCGGTCAGTGCAGTTGCGGGGATGGCTGTCGCCGCGAGATCATGACTCTGCCGGGAAACCTGGCCTGAATTTCTGTCCAGTTCGGCCAACTCAAAGATTCCGATTCTTCCACGATAGCCGGTTCCGGAACAGTTCGCACAGCCCCCTCCCGCCTTCCTTACTTCGCCTCCAAGTTCGACTTTCGTCCCAAGAGCTTGCTCAAGGGATTCCTCTGCGTCAGGATCGGGAACCCTGCAATTTTCACACAGTTTCCGCATGAGCCGCTGCGCTACGATAAGGCTCACAGATGAAGACACCAAGTAGGGTTCCAACCCAATGTCGACCAAGCGTGTGACGGTCGACGCGGCATCGTTAGTGTGGATTGTGCTCAACACCAAGTGGCCGGTCATGGCAGCCCGCAGCGCCACTTGGGCCGTCTCCAGATCGCGAATCTCACCGACCATCAGTATGTCGGGATCTTGACGAAGAAAGGCACGCAAGGCATTTGCAAAGTCATATCCGATCTCCGGCTTGACCTGCGATTGCGTGATACCACGAATTTCGTACTCAATGGGATCCTCGATCGTCAAGATGTTAACGCCCGGCCGCGCAAGATGAGAGAGTGCCGCGTAGAGCGTTGTCGTTTTGCCCGACCCGGTCGGGCCGGTGACCAGAATCATCCCCTGAGGCTTGTCGAGATGCTTTCTGAATTTGGCGAGTTGCTCATCTATCATGCCCAGCTGATCGATCCCAAGGACCTCGGCTGACTTGTTCAAGAGCCGTAGAACAAGTTTCTCTGTACCCCGCGTCGGAATCGACGATACCCGAATATCGAGGAGCTCATTGCGGTTCTTCATGGTGATCCGCCCATCTTGCGGCTTCCGCCGTTCAGCGATGTCGATACCGGCCATCAGTTTGACGCGCGAGATGATTTGCGCCAACTCTGAGCACGAGAACGGCTGCATCGTCTGCAGCACGCCATCGATGCGAAAGCGCACAACCAATTCCTCGTCAGTCGGCTCCAGGTGGATGTCTGATGCGCGCATTCGAGCGGCCCGGCTGATCAGAGCGTCAACTTGTCCGATAATCGCCCCGGCATCTTCTGCCAGACCTTCAGTTCTTGCTTGCTGTTCAAAGAGCTGGCCTTCGCGCACGACCGACTCCATTGAAAGCTCTGAGGCTGGGTAGTGTACGTCGATGAGACGCGATATCTCGGCGCTTGCAGCGGAGATCTCGGTGATGAAACGACCGGTGACAAATGCCAGGTCGGCTCGATCATTTGCAGTGAGGCCTCCCGTAGACAAAAGTGCCAATCTCCCGTCTTCTATTCGAAGCGGCAGGACTCCGTATTTGAGTGCCAAGGCTCGCGAAAGGAGTTGAAGCGTGCCGGTATCTGGAGTATATTCGCTCATATCCGATTATATGATCCTGGATAACAATAAGGAGTAGTGGCACGAAAAGCAACCCAGCTGAAGACCAACTTGCGCTGTCTTTGGTGCGATGCAGCCACTGGGCGAATGCTCTGATTTCGGAGCTGAATCAGTTGACCATCCGGTACTCACGATGACTCAATTCCAGTTTGATGCTATCAAGGTGTCCGGCGAAGCAGTCAAAGGGCACCGTCGTGCCAGGTCGGCCGAGCAGCTTCGTCAGCAGTTGGGTGCGGAGGGCTTGATTGTCCTGGAGGTAAAACGGGCGGACAATCGGGCTATCCCAACAGTTTCCGCGACTCGCCACAGTACCGAAGTCATAAAGTTCACTCGACAATTGGCTGCTATGCTGCGCGCAGGAGTGCGGCTCGATGCTGCCATGCAGGTGCTGCTCCGGCAAAGCGGTTCGAGACATTGGCAGCAAGTTCTCAAGTCGATCGCTGGTGATTTGCAGGAAGGACGGACTTTGGCTGACGCCCTTGCACTTCATCCGCGCGCCTTCAGTGCCGTGTACACGAATCTCGTCCGCTCCGGCGAGACAGCCGGCGATCTTCCAAAGGTGTTGACGCGCCTGGCCCGCTCACTGGACTCGACTGACCGTATCAAACGCAAACTGCGCGCGGCACTGGCTTATCCGGCGGTGATTCTGGCTATCGCCCTCCTGGTCCTGGTCGTTTTGCTGGTGTACATCGTGCCGGTCTTCAAAGAGATGTTCATGAACTTCCAATCGGAACTTCCTCCTCTCACAAAGGCAGTAGTCGCGCTGTCGGATGGGATGACTCAACATCCAGCTACTATCGTGATCGTGCTGCTGATACTCCTGGGCGCAGCGATGCTGATGCTACGATCTCCTTGGGCTTCCAGAGCCCTTTCGAATCTCCCCATGAAGCTCCCTGGACTGCGATCAGTCGTCATCAAGAGCGAGATCGTCAACTTTGCTCGCACCATGGCAACGTTGCTTGACGGCGGCGTCGCTCTTAACGAGGCACTTCCGCTGGCGGCTACAACAGTCCGGAGCGCAAAGTTAAGGTTCGACATCGCGGCAGCATCTCAGGTCATCGCTGACGGCGGCCGACTTCATGGCGCCTGGCAAGACAGCCGCGACATTCCCCCGATGCTTATTGAGATGACGGCCGTCGGCGAAGAGACCGGAGAACTCGGCCGCATGTTCGATGCTGTCGCCGACTACTACAGCGAGGAAGTGGAGACCGTTATCCCCTCCATCACAGCAGTGATTGAGCCGCTGCTTATTGTGGCAGTCGGCATAATCGTAGCCGCCATCCTGATTTCCATGTACCTGCCGCTTTTCGAGTTGATCGGTCAATTGGGCTGAAGGCGCTCAATCGGCAGCATCATTGACGACATTCTTCAGCTCGCCACTCTGGTCAATCGTCCACTGGTCAATGGTCGCGTCATCATCGAGATTGGCGGCCGTGGCCGTGGCCGTGAAGTGATTCTGATCGCCACGGATTTCGTACTCGTAGCGCGCTTGTGGCATAATCTCCACGCCCAGCGGCGCAAACGCCTTGGGGTTTGTCGCCGAGGCCTTGGTACCGAGCAATGGTATCCAGTAGGAATCGTTCTCAAACCGATAGGTTTCCTGCATGGTGTAGATCTGACGCAGCAGTTGTCTGGCTTCAACTTGCTTGGCGCGGGCAGTAGCGCCGACGAAGCGCGGAATGGCCAGGCCGGCCAAGATGCCGATGATGACCAAGACGATCAAAATCTCAATCAGCGTAAATCCGCGATCGCTCCGGCGCCGATGGACTCGATGAGTCTTCATGAAACTTGCCTCCTATTCAATTTGAATGCTTCCCAAGGGGCGTAACGGAATAGTCGTACTCTGAGCAGCATGACCAAGTAGCATGAATGTTAGCGTCACAAGCTCTCCAGTATGTCGCGTAAAATCGCGCTCGAGTTCCGCCGAATCATTCCTACCGACACTGCATGAGACTCGGATCGCCTGAGATCCGCTCGCATCTTTTAAGAGTGATTCACCGTTGCGTTCGATACGCCCATCGTGAAAACTATACTGAACCTGTCTTCGCTCACCAGATAATACCAGCATCGTCGAATCCACCCTGACTACTGAATCTGCCCAAGCCATGTCCCTGCGCACTCTCGACGATACCGTAACGGCAGCCTGCTCCAACTGCATTTGTGCCGACCACCTCAGAATTCTGCGATTCACCGCCAAGTCGGCATGAAGGACCAGGCCAATCAGCAGCGATCCCAGCACAATTGCGACCAGCACTTCAATGAGCGCCGAGCCCGAATTCGGCTTCTTCCTGAGAAAGATATTTGACTGCATAAAATGTCCCTACTGTGTCTCCATTGGTCGCTCTAGAGATCGTGAGTCGTAGTACACGCCGTTGTTTTTCCTCACGCTCCACGGCGTTTATGCGATAGAGAACGCCGTCGACAGTGACCGAGTCTTCAGGCAAAGACCCTTTATCGGCTGAGTAGAATGCGGCCAAACGGATATCGGCAATCCCCGCTGCGCGCAATTTATCGGACCCGCTCGTGCGCATCAGAACAGAACCCAGCATCGTAAACATCAACAGAAAGACTCCGGCGAAAATGACGGCGGCCACCAAAACCTCCACCAACGTGAACCCTTGTTGGTCGGCCGGGATGGCTGGTTGCAGGCTCCTCATTTCATCGGCTCCACGACTGCCAGGCCCTTGACGCTTAGTTGCGGTTCATGCGCAAACAGGAACGGCAACGTCATATCTCGGCTGACGGCCAAATACCTTACATCGGCGTCGACCAACCAGTTCAGATAGGTCGTCGGTGACTCCACGTGGCTGAATAGACCTACAGCGGCAGACCCCCTAAAGCTCCCATTCAACTCAACCAAGCCTTCCCACCAGATCAATCCGCGAACGATAGTTCCCGGAGCAACACGAAGCAATCCTGTCAACTGAGTCTCCCCGGCTTCGTTGCGGTCTCGACCATATGCGAATATGGCCTCGCAGGCAGCGCGCGAGGTCAGGTCCACAATTCCGTGATTCCTGTTATCCTGGGTTCTGCCGGTTAGCACAACCAGGCACAGTTGCTCGAGAGCCGCCTCCTGCTCAATGTGAAGGCTGTCGCGTACGACAATCTGGCCGCTGAAAGAGACGGTGTTCTCAAGGACAATGCGGTTGGCCACGATGATGCAGTCACGCAGGACTATCGAGTTACTGAGACGAATACAATCTGCCTGCAGCACGAGGCACCTGAGCGTGTCCTCACCGTGAACAAAAATGGTGCGGCCGGCGAAGAGCGCGGTGCCACCGCCGTCCAATTCGCCATCATTGAACTGCAAATCAATGTCCGCGTGCGTTCGCAGATCGCGGTACCCTCCTGACTCAGACCGCTCCAAATCGCGCTCACTCCGGACGACGAGAGAGAGGTCGGTTGCGAATACGCGGTCCCTCCTGGCGGAAAGAGTGTCGCGAAACTCATCAAGCACCGACAGGTCGAAATCGGGGAGCAGATCGTTCACAAGAACGGTGTTGCCCTCGACATAGCTTGCCCCGGTGAACCCACGGCCGGCAATTTCGCCCGCAGTAATTCCGGCCGGACCGAGGGCCACGTCACCCACTATGCGCGTACTGCCCGACACCACCAGCGGATAAGGTGGGCCGATCTGGCTGATGGCGTAGTCGAAGACATGCGGCGATCGCATGCCAACTCGGGCTTCGTATGCCCGCACTAGTCTTTTTGTGCTGCCCTGGCTCTTAACCTTGAGGTAAGCTCCCCAGGGCGACACTGAGACATCGACCTGGCTGATCGAATCAAACTGCACTCTTTCGCTGTAGCATCGTGCACCAATAGTCGAACTCAATCGCGCGAGTACTTCGTGAACTCCAGACTCCGCAAGGTAGGACGCCTTGACTTCGTCGAGCATCAAAGCACAGCGGGCCTTCTGCCAAGTTCCGTACAGCAACACCGCCGTGATCGTGATGGCCAGTGTGGAGAGCACTGCCAGCACAGCTAACAACACGCCGCCCCGTTGATCCGAAAACTTATGGCTCCGTTGTCCAGACAAGTGCTGGTCCTTTCGGTGATCTCCATCGTATCTCGTGCCGGGAGACTCTTGTGAGGGTGAACCCGTTGAGGCTGTCAGAAGGGCGCAGCAGCCGACTAGCGCCGGTCAGTGAATCGAAAACGATGATGTAGGGATCGCCGGCGGTCCACACATGTCCGAGGAGCGAGGCCCTGATCGAAGGCGTCGCAGGGAGGGGTCGTGAAGGGCCCGCTGTTTTCGTCAACTGCGGCCGATTTTCGAGTGGCAACGCAAATGGATCGCGCTCTGCAGGAACATAGATGAACGCGGTATCCCTTGTTACCGACGTCAAAGTACCTGCGAATTTCGCATCGCCTGGCGAAGGTGTCTGGATCGGGTCAGCGGTCGATTCCGGTACCAGCAGAAACAGGTTCCTCAGCCATACTCCCACCAATACAAGCGCCAGAATCACCAGAATCACTCGTTTCACCAACACCGGGCGTATCACTCCTCTCGGCTTGTGACTACCAGAAAGGTGCAGATCAGTTTCTTGTGTGCGATTGCCGCTCGTTCCAGACTCAGCGATTCGATTTGCAAACGGGCACTCGACCGGTACAATAGAGAGACTGCAGCGGCGCTCTGATCATATGATCCTTCGGCAACAATCCGGAAGCTTGTGATCGGAACAGATGCAGTTGCTGCAGGCAACAGTTGATCATAGCCGATGACAGTGACTCCTGCCTTCCGGCAGCATTCTCTGATGAGACTGATAACTGCAACTTCGGTAGTGGCGGCTCCGCTAACGACTATCAGAGAGTCGAGCTGCGCTTTCAACTGTCTTCCACGCAATCGCGCAGAGTCAAACTCAGCCTCCAAGGAGCTGAGATGATATTCGTCATCCCTGACAAGTCCTGAGACTTGAACGGCGGCTGTCGGCAGCCATGTGATGGAGAGGAGAACCACTGCCCCTCCCAGCACAGCAGCAATGCCGAGCAAGAACACCCAGTAGCGGTTTAGTCGAAGCCAGGTCTTACTCGACATTTCGGAATATCCCTGTGAGGCTAAACCGAGATACCGGGTAGCTCTTGGATTCGCCCACAGCCACGTGCTCGGAGCGACTCACCCGTTCGAGCGTCACTGAGACAAATCGGCGGTCGTGGCGCAACGCATCTGCAAAGAGCGGGGGTTCATTCTCATCGCGGCAGTATCCGGTTAGCGAGAAGGTGAAGCCTCGGCCGGATGGCTCAGATTGTGCCTGAAACGACCCGAGCCAGGACTTGACCGGGAGGGCGTGAGTTACCAACGACAGGAGCAATGGCAAGTCAGTCCGTTCGCTCCCATAGTCCCTGTGTCGCGCGATGGCTTTCTCCAACTCCGCATTCTCGGCCTGTACTTGTGCCAACGCAGTTCTCGTACTTGCGACTCTCGTATCACTCTCTTCCTTGTTTGCCAACAGGCTTGCTGTTCTCGTGCCCGCAACGAGGAGGAACAGCAGTATCACGAGCCCGGTTGCGATCCTGACAACCCGATGCAGATGGCGCGTGGTCAGAGCGCGAGGTAGACCTAATTGAGTCAGGAAATCGAGATCAGCACTATCTGCTGAATGTCCGGCAACTCCACTGCGCGACTTGCCCGCATATCGGGACAGATTGGATATGAGCATCGTCTGCGCGGCGTTGTCCATGACTTTTTCAGGTAGGTCTGCGACGACCTCAATTCTGTCGCTAACCCTGGAAATGTCGTATTGGCAGAGTCCGAACAGGACACTCTGATGGTGCGCCTGCACTGGTGCCGGGGGTGGATCGAGTGCAACTTGAACTGCCGGGACGAACTTCGCGACTGTTAACCCGGCTTCCTGAAACCTGAAAAGTAATTCTCTCAGCCTAGACTTCAAGGCGAATGCAGCGAAAAGTACGTTCGGCCCGCCCACTTGATAGACGAGCGCAAGGTCGCGGCGATTGCCCGGTGGTGAGATATCTGGCAGGTGCTTCGCCAGCCACTGCTCCGGCAGTTCGTTGCCGATCATAAACGTCTTAAGCGCGAGCAGCGGCGGGTGCAAGACTACTGTTAGGGGTTGTCCCCAATATCCCAGCTGGCGTAGATCCCGTCGCACGGCTGGCGCTTCGAGTGGAAGTAGTCCGGGCGTGGCACAGTCGGCTTGACTTCGGCGCGCTCCGAGTCGCCAGACAACAAGGTCGTGGCCCTGAGTCTCGATGAGAAACTCAGTCTGAGAGATCAAGCTGCGCGCAAGAGTTGCGATTTGCCGAAGCGAATGTGTTACGCTCCGAGATTCTGAGCCAGCACCAAGACTGTCTACGACTGCTTGTGTCTTTGCTAAGCCCCGCACCGCTGCTACCTCTTATTGTATCCGCTAATATCAACAGCGCCCTCAGAGCCGTAATATATCTTCGGCGTCAGGAAGATCATCAACTCGGCATCTGTCGCTGAGCGCCGGCGATTCTGAAACAGCCTACCGAGGATCGGGAGCTCACCCAGAATGGGAAACTTGTCGATTTGTACGCTTTCCAGTGATTGAATCATGCCGCCCAAAACGATCGTCTCCCCATCGCGCAGGCGGACCCGCGAGTGCAGCGTGCGATGGTTGATCGTCGGCGGGATTTCCGGATCGAACTGGCCCTGCGGCGTGTTGAACTCCGGAGCGATGTCGACAATGATCTCTCCGGTAGCCGTCACCCACGGCGTGACCTTCAACGAGACGTCCGCTTTGATCGTCTCGAATCGCTGCGACACCTGAGATGTGTAGTTGGCATTTCCGCCATTGTAGACGGTTTCTGTTTTGAGCAGGTAGTATTGAGTTGTCCCGATGCTGATAGCCGCTTCGTGTCCGTTGAGCGCGGCAATCGTCGGACGCGAACGCACATTCGCCTTGCCTTCCTGAGACAAGGCCCGCAGCCGGATATAAAAATCATCCGAAAGATGCCCGATGTTGGTCACTCCGAGCCGAAGCGCCAGGTCCTGAAGTTTCGCGTCAGCCTCCTTGCCGGCAGTGTAGAGCTGGATTTCCGGGTAATAGGCTTCGTTGGTCGCGCCGGCTTGCGACTTACCCGTGTTGTTGGCGATCAGAGAGAATTCGCGCAGGTAGTTGGTTGAGAAGTCCACCACGAGCGCTTCGATCAGAATCTGCGCCGGTGGAGAGTCGACCGAGCGGATGAACTGTTCAAGCTCATAGATGATGCCGTATGAGCCTGTTGCCAGCAATCCGTTTTGGCCCGGCAATACCGAGATCGCGAGCTTTGAAGAAATGGACGTCGGCACGATTTTCAGCAAGTCGTCAGCCACCAGATGCTGAAGCGCGACAAACTTGCTGGTGCGCATTTCTTCCATCTTCACGGAGCCGAATTGATGAACGCCCCCTTCTTCCTTGAATGTATACTCCGTACCCCGCAGAATCAGCGTGAAGATATCGTTCCGCTCAAGACCAATGCACTTCACAGTCACAGTCCCGGAAAGCGTCCCATAGAGTACTGTCGGCAGATCGCATTTGTGAACGATATCCTCGATCAAGCGCTGCAAGTCGGCATTCCTCACATCGAGCGTGATCAATCCGCTGTCACATCCTACCTCATAGGTGGCGCTCCTCCGCATTCCGCTGTTCTCGGCCAATCGGTCGACGTAGAGGATCTCGCCTTGTTTCGTCAGCGAGAATCCGTTCGAGGAAAACAGCGCTTCCAACCCTTGTTCAAGCAGAATGTTTTTGAGCTTGCCGGTCAGCGTACCAGTGATTCCCTGCGCCAGTATGATATTCTGTCCTGTCGAGTCGATCAGGCTTCCGACAGCCAGACTCAAGGGCACCGCATTGAAATCCAGCGATAACAGCTTTCCGTCAAATCTCAGCTCAAACGGAAAGCGATCAGCTTCCGCAGGCGGATAGAACTTCAGAATTCCATCCTCGTAATTCCAGCGCAAGCAGTACTCGCCGACTATGAAGGCGATCGCGTCGGCAAGCGTGACATCGGCAAGATAGACAGTGATCTTCTCTGCCAGTTCCGGGCTGACCCAGATGTTCAGCCCATGCGGCCGGCAGAGCGCCGCCAAGGCGTCAGCGATCGCGACCTCCTTGAAGTCGACGATCGGAACCTTCGCCTGTGGAATCACATCCTGAAGGCGCGTACCTATGCTGCTAAGCGAGTCTTGCGGTGTGCTGAAGGCGCTAGCGCCAGGCACATCTTGAGCGCGGCTCGCCGCGGTCAGAGTAATGATCAAGCAGAAGAGAATCAATTCGAATCGGAACTGCGCCATTGTCTGCCTTTTGAAGAACGACCATGTCAAGTAATGGCACAGCATGTATGCGGTCAAGCGCATTCTCGGGCGAGTCCCTGATATCGATTCGACTCAGAGTCACGAGTGCGCGAGACCAAAGTCTCTCCCAAGAGTTTGTCGCCCAAAGCAATTTTACTGCCAAATTGGAGAATATTAACAACGATCGAGAAATCCGAATTTTTACTGACAAGATTTGGCAGTGGGAATTATTATACTTCCACAAAATGGAGTACTAGGGCCATCATGAGTCGGTGCTTTCTCTGTGCAGTTCAGTCGCATCTCACTGTGTAGAGCGCTCCTGTTCCGTAGCGATTCTCGATGCGCAGGGCACCATTCCTGTGAAGGTCGGCTCTGTCGCGGCCTACTCGTGTGTCGCCACAGCAATCTGAAGGAAACTGCTTTCAATCTAAAGGGATCAAAATTGAGGAGTCTGGTATGAACACGGTTTCTAGTCTTCCAATCCGGCTTATGCTCACGGCAATAGCCCTCGTGGTGGGCGTGACTTCGCCGCTGCTGGGCAATAATCCCAATGGTTCCAATCCCTACTGGAACGGACCGACCGGTGAAGTTGTGGACATGTTCACGGGGGAATTGATCTTGGCAGTTACTGACGTCACGATTCCCTGTCGAGGCGGGATGACGATCGCATTTACGCGCACTTACAATTCTGAATTGTTCTATCTTGATCCGCACACTGGTGGTCGCGCCTTGCCGGATCCCAAAGCGACCCCCATCAACCTGGGTCACGGATGGAACTTCCCTCTCGTTAGAATTGTCAATGACGACGTCATTATATACGAAGATGGAAGCTACGAGAAGTTCTTCGTCGATGGCAATGGCAGGAAAAAGACAAGGCGTTTTGGCGTTGTTGTGTATGGCCAGGGTTCTACCAACGATTCGCTTGTTCTGCAATACAGTGACGGTACGCGGTGGGTGTTTGGTCCCAAAGTCGACTTGCCCGGAGACAACAGATATGACGGACGATATCTCATCAGAATCAACGATCCCAGTGGCCTGAACCACATCTACTATGAGTACTATCCGATTTCCGGCTACTCCACAACCGAGGCCGGTCTGTTGAAGAGGATATCGGACGATGCTGGTCGATACATCGACTTGACCTACGATGCACCACCGCCCTACTATCACAACAGTCTTGTACCAAGGCGACTAACCCAGCTCCAATACCGTGGATTCAACAGCGAAGTCAGAATCATAGATTATGATTATAGCGATGACATGCTCGCCAGCGTTCAGTACGCGGATGGCAATGAAACACTCTATGAGTATGTGGATCACTACTATGATGACGATGAGCACTATTTCGGAGACTCCCCGAATGATGTGCTGCTACTCGGCAATATCATCACGCCAACGGGTGCGCGTGTTCGTTTTGAATACGAACCTTTTGATCAGAAATGGCTTGATCGGACGAGTGATTGCCACAGCTTGTCAGAATTGACGTCGGATAATTTTGGATTGAAGCACATCATCTATGCTGACGAAAACGACACCGCAGTCGATTCAGTAATCTTCATTCGCAAGTACCGTGACGGATATGATCTCACGTCGCAGTATGCCCAATCCTGTAGCCAGTGTAGTGGGACCGAGAAGCTAGTGACCGAGTATCGATTCTATCCGATATCGGAACTCTCTCCAAGCTGCGAGCCTGACGTTACTGAGGACCTCGGCCTCCCGAAGTACATGCTCCAGTTCAAGGGAGCCTGGAATGCAGTTGAAGGACTTTACACGACCTCGGCTTCGCTCATAGAGAAGGATTCGATATCGTACGAGCACGGCTGGGACTGCCAGTGTGCCTCTTCGTTTTACTCTACAGGACAACGAGGCTGGATGGTCGCCCAAATCGCAAACGGGGTTTACTACCCTTATCTAGCCGGTATAGCCTATCATCCGCGAAATACTGATGCCGGCTATCGCGAATACCCGTACTCGGGGGTTGCATTCGACCCAGACTTCGGTGTCGAGTTCGCCTCTTGCTTTCACCTCGACAGTACCTACTACATTCCGTGGTCAGATGGTGCTTCGAGAGACATTGGGAATTACCTGTATCGTGTTCTCAGGAAGTACTCAAGCGGATTCGAGACTCATTACAGGTACAATAGGGATCATCCGACTTGGATCGATACGATCTATACTATTCGCGTAATCAAGGACACCGATCCGGGACAACCTGGTGATCAGTCTTTCCGAGACTCGGTAGGAGTGCGATATGAGCGCGATGAAGCCAACGGCAACATTATTAAGGTCTGGGATGACATTGGATTCGACGATGACCAAAACTGGTTGAGCTATTCAACTTACGACCAGACCCATACTTTTGTCGTTTCGACGACGACGCGCGACGGCCTGACGACTACCAGCGACATTGATCCCAATCTAGGCCAGGTGAATTGGTCCGAATCACCGACTGGACTGAGGACAGACTTCTACTACGACGACGCCGATCGCCTGATCAGGACGCGGCGCGAAGGTGACCCGGATTACACTGCCAAGATAAACTACTTCACGGACAATGACCGGAATCGAAAGTCCGAGGTTGAGGCTCTTTCAGTCGGCGGATCCCCAAGTACCTACAATCGAATGAGAAGCTGGACCGACATTTGGGGACGTCCAATTGCCGACACGGTATTTAACCTCTACCGCGATACACCTTCTGCCAGCGATTGGCACTCTGTAAGTTTTCGACGGTATAATCGACTCGGGCAACTCGTGAAATCTTCACGCCCGAGGCGTGATCTCGACACACAGAATGACACGGCCTGGACTTATTACACGTATGATTATCTTGGCCGCGTGACCGAAGTCAACAGCCCCAACTACGTTGATGACGCTTCGAACGTCTATGAAAACACTGCTCGCACAGCTTACGACGGGAAGTATACAACTACGTATGCCTGGGATGGGAGGGCAACCAAAACGAAAGTCGACAAATATGGTCGAATAACCGACACATGGTATGACAGCATCCCGACCGGTGGCTGGAAGGACCACGGTCTAACAGAGTACATTGATATTACTAACTTGCCACGAACAGTAACCAGCCCTGCCGGGGATCAGATTACCTACACCTATGACAACTGGTTGCGAGTTCGCAGCATAACCAAGAAGGACGAGGGGACAACCTACGGCTACAGCGACAAACGAGGCCTGTTGCGCCTGACAAGAGATGCTCTCGGGCAGTGGATGTACTACCGTTACGACCAGCTCTTGAGACCGATCGAGATGGGCACGGCCGTGGAAACAGACGTGGACACAACAGCGATTAACGACCTTGACTATACTCCTGACAATCCAACAATACGCGTTAAAAGCTACTACGGCCAGTACGTTAGCCCGACCACTGAGATTGCAGATACACTCAATGCGCGCTATAGCACATCTGGAACAGGGTACAACAGCAAGGAGTGGATCAGGGGTATGCCGACGCAAGTTGAAGACGAAGCGTGCATTACTTACTTTGTTTTCGATATGTACGGCCGCACCACCTGTAAGATCATTCAATTCAAACCAATAGCGCTTCCGAACGGACAGAATTTCTCACCGAGCGTGAAGTATATCGCCTACAGTTATAATCTGCGCGACCAGGTCGTACAAATGCGTCATCCGGGCGCGACAAATTCACAGGCGGTTCAGTACAACTACCACAATTCCGGCCTGCTGCAGGACGTGCCAAATATGGTCAGCCAGGATTATCAACTCGGATTCACATATAACGGATATGGTGCTCTAACTAGCATCAAGTACCGAAACTGGATCAGTGAATTCTACCATTATGACTCTCTTTCGCGGTTGTCGAAAGTCGGTGTGACGGCAATTGTTGGGCAGCAACCCTTTGCCGAGAGTTACTCCTACCAGAATCAGTTCTTGGCAAAAGTCTTCGCGGAGTCTTCCCCCACCGCCGCACCGGCATGGAACGTGAGAAAGCGACAATACACCTACGACTACCGCAATCGTTTGCAGCAAGTCCTCTATGATGCGACAACCGACACAACCCGGGTGTACACCTATGACGGTTTGGATCAAAAGGGAGCAAATAATCGACTCAAGGACGAGATGATCGTCAACGGTAACGTGGTCTTGAGATACTTCTACAACTACTACAACAATTCGAACAAGCTGATGAATGTTTCGATCGGCCAGGCCGATCCCAATACTCAGAATTACACGTACGACGCGGCAGGAAGAACGCTCACCGATGGGGCGAAGCATGCCGGCTACCGCTACGATTACCGCGGCATGATCGACAGTGTCTTTTACACGCATTCTTCGGGGAGCCTGGTCAACAAAACCGACACCCTGATCTATGCGTATAACAGTCAGAATCAGCGCGTGCTAAAACTGCACAACTACTGGTATATGGGCGACTGCGTCGGGCAGGATCCGCCCGGTGAAGACTTTATGCAGGGCGACGGTGGAGGTGAGTTGGATGGCGGCGGTGGCGGCGGGGATCCGATCCAGTGTCCGCGGCAAGGAGTCAGAGCGACGCTGTATGTCTGGTCGGGGAACAGTATCATCGCCGAGTATGACATTTCCGATGAACTGCGATATTACTACTGTTATGCGCTGGGTCGGCGGATCGCCAGTGTTTACTGCGGCAGCAACGGTCTGCGCGACACGACCTACAATCATTACGACGGTCTGGGGAGCTTGAGGCGAACCACTTGCGGGGACTATGGCTGTCTGAGCATGGTCTCACAGGAATTCGAGTACGATCCATGGGGCAACCTGCGGATGCTGAGCGGCTGGGCCCCGGAGTTCACGTTCACCGGACAACAGTGGGACGACGATCTGGGCATCAACTTGTTCTACCTGCGCAACCGTTACTATGACCCCGCAATCGGTCGCTTCACAACGCCGGATCCGCTGTTATCCGACCTGAATCCATATTCCTACGCCAACAACAATCCGGTCATGCTCGTGGATCCGAGCGGATTAGGTCCACCGTATGACCCAAACTATGATGAAACCACGGATGGAAGACACCCGAACCCTTTCCGGGGTGGTAGCCCTTACCCCACTGTTACTCCTACTCCTCGTACTTCCTACTGGGATCTCCCGGATCCGCCAGAAGTGCAGATCAACGGGGTCAATCCAAACTGGCCGAGCAACTATGGCACTTGTGGGGTAAGCGCTCCGCCGGATGCTTCATATTTCCCGACCGGAATCACTGATTTTCTTTGGAACGGATTCGGTGAGATCAGCGGTTCGATGCCCTCCAATTGGTGGACGAACGCCCCTTCCGAGCAACAACAAATGTACACTGAAGCCCCGCGGTTCACAGAGTCACAAGCGAAGGTTCAAGCCAAGATGGACGCCGAGGCGAATCGGCTAAATGGGCTCATCTGGGCCAATAATGCCGCAACTGTGGGCGCATATGGTGCAGCGAAGAAGGGGGGCCTCGTAGGCACACTGTACAGTGGCAGAATGAGATACTGGGCCAACACCGGGTGGGGTAATCAGCATGTCTTTCAAACTTACAAAGTGGCCACAATCGGAAAGGTGCTTGGTTACGGGAGCTCATTATTTGGTGCGGGACTCGGTGTTGAGACTTTCATTGAATCAGATAAGAGTTGGGGAGACTATGGGGCACTCGGGATGACTTTACTCTCTTCGGGACTGACACTTGGCACTTACACAGCGCCCATCGGGATTGGAATCGGGATTGCGGACGCTTTTGGAGCATTTGATCGGTTTTACAATTACTTGGACATCCAACAATTATCCTATAATACTACTGGTGGAGTCTGGTTGGGCTCGCACCACTTTCAGTTACGTTGAGCTATGAACCCATACTATTACCTATTCTATAGGATATCACGCCTTCTGAACAAGAAGGGTAACAATGAAATGGGGCCGATTTTTGCTATTTCTCTTGTCATCGTCTGGAATGTCACAACTGTGCCGTACATTGTTGCACGACGATTTGCCAACGAAGATTTTTCAGGAGTAAACAGATTAGTCCTTGTCTTGATCATGGCATTGATTTGGATTACAAATCTAGTTCTGTTTCTCAACAAGGAGCGAGTCAAGGAAATCAATTACCGTTACAAAGGGGAGTCCGAGCGGAGCCGACGGATTGGCGGATTCTTGGTGATTCTCTATCTCGTACTGTCGTTTGCGTTGATCTTTGTTGCGTGAGCTTGCCGAATTGTTGGCGGAGGTGGTGCCGTTCCCGACAGCGCCTGGGTACGAACTTTGACGCACACCTACTACTACTATTCCGGCAACGAAGTGAGCGTCGTCGTGGAAAAGGCCGACAACGGTACGATTCTCGACTGGTCGCACAATGTCTATGCGGTCGGCCGCAAAATTTGTTCAGCCAGCCGTGGTGATATCATCAGCGGAACGTTGACCAAGAACTTCATCGTGTCCGATCATCAGGGCAACGTGCGCAACGTCTTCAACTACGACGCGCAGCAGAACATCGTCCTGAATGCCGCCTACTGGTACAATCCGTTCGGCAAGCAGGATTCGGTGGTGGTGTATGGCACCGGCGGACATCGGTTCACGTATAACGATAAAGAGCTTGATGACGATCTGGGCATCAACTTGTTCTACCTGCGCAACCGTTACTATGACCCCAAGATCGGTCGCTTCACAACGCCGGATCCGCTGTTATCCGACCTGAATCCATATTCCTACGCCAACAACAACCCAGTGATGCTGGTGGACCCGAGCGGGCTGTCGAGTGATCCGGTGCCAGGTGATCCAGACTATGTGGATCCGAACTACAAGCCTCGCCTAGGGCCGGACGGGCGACCGCTGCTGCTTGGCAAGATACAATATGAAGGACAGGCGGGCCCTCATACGCGAGGTTCCATTTTTGGAAGGAGACTTGATAACTCAAATATGTCCATATCGGTCAAGACGGGGAAGCTTTCAAGAACTTGTACTTCGATGCCAATGGAGGTGCAGGATGCCTTAAGCGATTTGATTGATGAGTCATATAAGGCCAAGGGCGCAGTGGAGATGTCACAAGTGGTGGTCGATTTCATCAATACTCTATGGGACGCAGCAAACGAGGCAGGCCTATTGCCTCCGCAGGTCTATGAGCAAGGAAAGAGGGAGTTGGCAGTGGGTAATCTCTATTTCGACATAACGAAGGACGATCCTCGTGTTGCAACGTGTAGTGCGGAGGGAATAACTTTCACGTACGAAGCTTTCAATGCGGGAGAGCTCTACTTGCTTCAGACGTTTGCCCACGAGTCGATGCATCGTTGGCACTATTTGCCTCTCGGGAACCAACTGTTCGCAGCAGTTGACTACTTCTTCATGTCTAGGCTCGGTGGCCTATCTGAGCCGTGGTCCCCACCTGGAGGTTACAGGGGGTCTTGCAGCTACAACATGACCTTGATTTATGCTACGGAAAACTATATTAAGGGATCGAGGCTGAGTTACACAGATTTCATGAACGGCGCATTCAATGATTGGTACCTTGATGGCTTCAGAGGTGACCCGTGTCCAGAGTGATGTCCTTGCATCTACATTCTGGAGGAAATGCTATTGAAACTCATCCTGTACTTGATGATTGTCTCTCTCTCCATCGGCATTGGGACAGTTGCCTCAGTAGCCGGAGATACGACAGCGGACGCACGTGCGGTCAGGCGCTCCTACAAATTTGGTTGCTGGTACACCTTCAAGGAGGTCTTAGGAACTGGCGTGCCTGAGATGCTCCTCCGATCCCACGGGTGCGAGTTCTCCGGGGCAGCATTGGCCCGACTCTGGGTTGTCGAAGTGATTTCCTGCGAGTGCCTGAGATCGAAATACTATCTGGTTGTAGTCGATGAAGACGAAACGGGGTCAACTCGGAGGATCTATCGATGGATTGCCTACGACCCGACTGCGGAGAAGTCATATGAATTCGACAATTCGCTCGATCTTGAAGACTACGTCAAGGATGACTATACGGAAGTTGCCAACGGCGATTCCGCAACGGCGTTGAATTGTGTCGAAGCCGTTATCACCATCCTCTCCCCGAACTTGCCGGTGTTCTTTCTTGAAGAGTGCGGTGACTTGACGAAGCTTACGTCTGCAATAAACGGCCATCGGTTGTGGGAGAAAGTCGCGGTAGATGATCCGCTGCACTTGATTGTAGGTTCGGCGAAGTGCTCAGGCGCTTCGATGAGAAGACTCATGGAGTTCGCGGACTCGACCGACTCCTTGACCGCGTGGCAAAGGGAATGTGATTCGCTGGCATGCTCACCGATTCCCGACAATCGAGAGTGCGCAGGTCAGTGCTTCACGCGCGTAACCTGGTCGCCGAGCGAAGGCATGCTCATCCGGTGGCGTGTCTCGGTCGACGCAAACGGTCTGC
>WBZO01000465.1_pt1 | contig 86652 bp, 79 predicted proteins | sample 5204261 | NCBI WGS metagenome assembly WBZO01 (sample SAMN12412400, study PRJNA552823) | activated sludge metagenome | isolation source: activated sludge from anammox sidestream of wastewater treatment plant... | place: USA: North Carolina | collected 2017-09 | reverse complement strand
TGGTCGTCATCGACAAGATGGTCGAGCAGGCGATCGAGGCGATCGTCAAGGCGGCGCGCACCGGCAAGATCGGCGACGGCAAGATCTTCGTCACCGGGGTCGAGCAGGTGGTGCGCATCCGCACCGGCGAGACGAACGAGGCCGCCATCTAGGGCGACGCGCGGGGTCGCGCCACCGCGCGCTCCCGCAGCCTGGCCGCCTGCGGCGGCAGATCGCTGCGGGGGCCGCCGCGCCCTACGCCCGCAGCAGCACCAGCACCGCCCCGCTTCCGCCCTGCGCCGCCGGCGCCTGGCAGAAGGCGAGCACGTCCTCGCGCCGCGCCAGCCACGCGCCCACCTTGCCCTTGAGCACCGGCTCGCGGTTCTTCGAGCCGAGGCCCTTGCCGTGCACGATGCGCACGCAGCGGTGCGCGCGGCGCCCCGCCTGGCGCAGGAACCCTGCCACGGCCTCGTGCGCCTGCGCGCGGTTCATGCCGTGCAGATCGAGGTGGTCCTGCACGACCCAGTGACCGCGCCGCAGCCGGCGCAGCACCTGGCGGGAAACGCCCGCGCGGACGTAGGCAAGGGCGTCCCCCGCCTCGAGCGCCGCGTCGTCGTCGTCGAGCGCGCCGTGGCGGCTCTCGGCGAGCGCGGCGCGCTCGTCGAGCAGCGACTGCACCGGCACCGGCGGGGGGGCGGGCGTGGGGCGATGGTGGCGCGCCCCGGCGCGCAGGGGCACCGCGTCGTGCACCGCCGCGCGGAAGAGCGCCGCTTCCTCCTCGGTGATGCGCGGATCGAGCGGGCGCTTCACGGCGCGCAGCCGGCGCCGGTCAGGCGCGGCTCTCGAGGTACTTCTCGGCGTCGAGCGCCGCCATGCACCCCGAGCCGGCGCTCGTGACCGCCTGCCGGTAGACGTGGTCCTGCACGTCGCCCGCGGCGAACACGCCGGGCACGCTGGTCGCCGTCGCGTTCCCGTTCCGCCCGCCGCGCGTGACGATGTAGCCCCCCTCCATCTCGAGCTGGCCCGCGAAGAGCCCGGTGTTCGGACTGTGGCCGATCGCGACGAACAGGCCGTGCGCCTCGAGCACCGCGGTCGCGCCGGTCTGCGCGTGCCGGATGCGCACGCCGGTGACGCCCTTCTCGTCGCCGAGAACCTCGTCGAGCGTGTGGTTCCAGCGGATCTCGACGTTCGGCTTCTCCAGGAGCTTCTGCTGCAGGATCTTCTCGGCGCGGAACCGGTCGCGCCGGTGGATCACCGTCACGCGCCGCGCGATGTTGGCGAGGTAGAGCGCCTCCTCGACGGCGGTATTCCCGCCCCCGACCACGACCACGTCCTGGCCGCGGTAGAAGAAGCCGTCGCAGGTCGCGCACGCCGACACGCCCTTGCCCATGAACTGCTGCTCCGAGGGGAGCCCGAGGTACTTCGCCGAGGCGCCGGTGGCGATGATCAGCGCGTCGCAGGTGTAGGTGCCGCTGTCGCCCGCCAGCCGCAGCGGCCGCTCGCGCAGGTGGACCGTGTGGATCTGGTCGAACACGATCTCGGTCTCGAACCGCTCGGCGTGGCGCTGGAAGCGCGCCATCAGGTCGGGCCCCTGGACGCCTTCGGCGTCGGCCGGCCAGTTGTCCACGTCGGTGGTGGTCATCAGCTGGCCGCCCGGCGCAAGCCCGGTGAGCAGGACCGGACGCAGGTTCGCCCGCGCGGCGTACACCGCGGCGGTATATCCGGCCGGTCCGGAACCGAGGATGAGGAGGCGGCAGTGCTTGGCGGGCTTGTCGGGCATTGCGGGAGGGGCGTCCGGATCGAGGCGTGCAGGTCGCGATTATACGGGCGGGGAGCGCGCCGTCCGGGGGCTGACCTGTTCCTTGGAATAAGTTGAAGTTTCGACGCTAACCGGTTGTTTCTCTGTGAATCCTCCCCTATACTCCCAAGCTGGAGCCAATCGCCAAAGTGCCCGGAACGCCATTCGAAAGCCGTCGCTTTGACGTTTGTTCATCGCATCGCGCTCGTCGCACTCCTCGGATGGCACGGCGCGTCGTTCGCGCAGGCGGGCGCGCCGCCGCCGCAGTTCCCGATCGCGCGCTTCGCCGTCGAAGGGGCGACGCTGATCGCGCCTGACCGCATCGAGGCGGCGCTCGCTCCGTTCACCGGCGCGGAGCGCACGTTTGCCGACGTCCAGGGCGCGCGCGCGGCCCTCGAAGCCGCTTACGCGCGCCTCGGCTACGGCGCCACGCAGGTTGTCGTCCCGGAGCAGGAGATTGCCGGCGGCGTGGTGCGCCTGCGCGTGATCGAAGGGCGCGTCGGCGGGGTGACGATCGAGGGCAACCGGCACTTCGACGATGCGAACATCCGGCGCAGCCTGCCCGCGCTCGCCGACGGCGCACCGGTCAACACGGCGCGACTCGCCCGCGAGCTGCGGCTCGCCAACGAGAACCCGGTCAAGCAGACGACCGTCGTGCTGAAGGGCGGCGCGGAGGAGGGCGACCTCGCCGCGCAGGTGCGCGTCGAGGACCAGCGCCCGTGGCGGTTCAGCCTGAGCCTCGACAACACCGGCACGCCCGAGACCGGCGAGTACCGCGTCGGCGTGGGCTTCCAGCACGCCAACCTCTTCGACCGCGATCAGGTCCTCACCCTGCAGTACCTGACCTCGCCGAGCCGGGAGACCGACCCCGGGGCGCTCGCGCTGCCGCCCAACGACAACGTCCTCATCGCCGGCGCCGGGTATCACGTCCCGCTGTACTCCCTCGGCGACTCCGTGGACCTCATCGCCGGCTACGCGAACGTGGATTCCGGCGTGGTGCAGAACCTGTTCGCGGTGAGCGGCAGTGGCTGGTTCTACGGCGCCCGGTACAACTTCGGCCTGCCCGCGGCCGGCGCCTTCGAGCAGAAGCTCGCCCTCGGCTTCGACTGGCGCATCTACAACAACGACGTCGCGCCGGTGGGCACGTCGACCAGCATCACGCCCGACTACACCCTGCATCCGCTCAGCCTCGCGTACTCGGGCGCGTGGCGCGCCGCGGGGCAGGAACTGGCGTTCTCGGTGGCGGGCGTGCAGAACATCCCGGGCGGCAACGACGGTACCCAGGCCACGTTCGACGCGGTGCGCCCCGGGGCCCCGGCGAGCTACACGCTCGCCCGGGCGAACCTCAACTACCTGCTCGGGCTGCCGCGCGGTTTCCAGGCGCGCGCGCGCTTCACCGGGCAGTACACGCGCGACGAGCTCCTCCCGGCCGAGCAGTTCGGGATCGGGGGAATGGAGTCGGTGCGCGGGTTCTTCGAGCGCCAGTTCACCGGCGACCGCGGCTACAGCGGGTCGGTCGAGATCTATTCGCCGGACTTCGGCCCCGACCTGCTGCCGCCGGGCGACTGGCGCGCGCGCGTGCTCGCGTTCTACGACTTCGGGCGCGCGTACCGCATCAACCCGGAGGCGTTCGAGCCGGAAGTGATCGGCATCTCGTCGGTCGGCCCCGGCATCCGGATCGCGTACGGCACGAGCGTGAGCATCCGGTTCGACTACGGCTTCCAGATTCAACGCGGCGTGCCGCCCTCGAGCGACACGAGCCGCGCGAACTTCAGCCTCGTGTGGGTGTTCTAGCGCGCGGCGGGGAGAGGAGGCCGGATGCGGGCACGGCGGCTGGCGGCGTCCCGGTGCGGGGCGCACGGAGGCCGTTCTGCTACCATTCGGCCGCATAGCAGTCAATCGGAAGAGGGGACATCACATGGCGGGTCCTGCTAGCGTTTCAACGCTCCTGCTGCGCAACGTGCCGCTGTTCTCCACGTTGCCCGAAGGCCAGCTCGCGCTGCTCACGCGCGTGGTCGGGCGCAAGTCGTACCCGCGCAACTCGACCATCATCAACGCGGGCGACCCGACCGACGCGCTCTACATCGTCATCTCCGGACGCCTGAAGGTGATGATGAGCGACGACGAGGGACGCGAGGTGATCCTCGCCATCCTCGGGCAGGGCGAGTTCTTCGGCGAGATGGGGTTGATCGACGAGGCGCCGCGCTCGGCCACCGTGATCGCGATCGAGCCGTGCGAGCTGCTCACGATCAACAAGATGGACTTCAAGAAGTGCCTGGCCGAGAACTTCGAGATCGCGGTGGGCGTCATGAAGGGGCTGGTGAAGCGCCTGCGCGAGGCGGACAAGAAGATCGGCAGCCTCGCGCTGATGGACGTGTACGGGCGCGTCGCGCGCCTGCTGATGGAGATGGCCGAGACCGTCGACGGCCAGCGCGTGGTCACCAAGAAACTGCCCAAGCAGGACATCGCGAAGATGATCGGCGCTTCGCGCGAGATGGTGAGCCGCGTGATGAAGGACCTGCAGACGAGCGGCCACATCGAGGTGAAGTCGGGCGCGATCTTCCTGCACGAGGCGATGCTGATGTCGGAGGCGCGCGCGTAGTGCCTGCGGGCACGCACCGCCCCGTCCGCAGCGCGTCCACCTGGGTTGGCCGCCGCGCCGGCCCGCGCTCCCGCTTCGGCGCGCCCGGCCACGACCGGCGGGCGGCCGCATGGCCACGCTGAAGTCCGCCGCCGCCGGCGCGCCGCCGCTTCCCGGCCGGGTCGCGCGGCTGCTGCGCGAGTCGCGCTGGCTGGCGCTCGCGGTCCTCGCCGCCTACCTCGTCCTGATCCTCGCGACCTACCACCGCGGCGACCCGGGCTGGTCGCACAGCGTCGCCGCGGAGCGCATCCACAACGCGGGCGGCCAGGTCGGCGCCTACCTGGCCGACCTGCTCCTCTACCTCTTCGGCGTGTCGGCGTGGTGGTGGGTGCTGCTGCTCGTCTACGCGGTGATCTGGGGCTACCGCCGCCTGGACGGCAGCTCGATCTCCGACCACCGGCCGTTCATCGTCGCGCTCGCCGGCTTCTCGGTCCTGCTCGTCGGCTCCACCGGCCTCGAGACGCTGCGCTTCCACACGCTGCGGGCGAGCCTGCCGCTCGCGCCCGGCGGGATGCTGGGGGCGGTGGTGGGCGAGGTCGCGCGCGTGACCTTCGGGTTCACCGGCGCCACGCTGATCCTGCTCGCCGCGAGCATGATCGGGCTGTCGCTCTTCACCGGGATCTCGTGGCTGAGCGCCATGGAGCGCGTGGGCGCCGCGCTCGAGTTCGCGTGGGGGCGGGCCCTCGAGCTGTGGGAGCGGCGCGCGGACCGCAAGGCGGGGGAGATCGCCGCGGTCGCGCGCGAGTCGGCGGTCGAGGAGGACCGCAAGCGCATCGTCGAGCACCACGAACCGATCCGCATCGAGGCGCCGGTGCGCGAGATCCCGAAGTCCGAGCGGGTGATCAAGGAGAAGCAGGCGCCGCTCTTCCACGACCTCCCCGACACGCCGCTGCCGCCGCTCGCGCTGCTCGAGGACGCGCCGGCCGACCAGGAGGCGATCGGCCCGGAGACGCTCGAGTTCACCTCGCGCCTGATCGAGAAGAAGCTGCGCGACTTCGGCGTCGAGGTCAAGGTGCTCGCCGCCTACCCCGGCCCGGTCATCACGCGCTACGAGATCGAGCCCGCGGTGGGCGTGAAGGGCGCGCAGATCGTGAACCTGGTGAAGGACCTCGCGCGCGCGCTCTCGGTGGTCTCGATCCGCGTGGTCGAGACCATCCCGGGCAAGTCCTGCATGGGCCTGGAGCTGCCCAACCCGCGCCGCCAGACGGTGCGCCTGACCGAGATCCTCGGCTCCAAGGCCTACCACGACCTGCACGCCCCGCTCGCGCTCGCGCTCGGCAAGGACATCGGCGGCCACCCGGTGGTGGTGGACCTGGCGAAGATGCCGCACCTGCTGGTCGCCGGCACCACCGGCTCGGGCAAGTCGGTCGCGCTGAACGCGATGATCCTGTCGCTCCTGTACAAGTCCGAGCCGCGCGACGTGCGCATGATCATGGTGGACCCGAAGATGCTGGAGCTCTCGGTCTACCAGGGCATCCCGCACCTGCTCGCGCCGGTGGTGACCGACATGAAGCAGGCCGCCTCCGCCCTGCACTGGTGCGTGGGCGAGATGGATCGCCGCTACAAGCTCATGTCGTGGGTCGGCGTGCGCAACCTCTCCGGCTACAACCACAAGGTGGCCGACGCGGAGAAGCGCGGCGAGCCGCTCAAGGACCCGACCACCATCGAGACCGAGAACCCGGTGCCGCTCGCGAAGCTGCCGCACATCGTGGTCGTGGTCGACGAGCTCGCCGACCTGATGATGGTGGTCGGCAAGAAGGTCGAGGAGCTGATCGCCCGGCTCGCGCAGAAGGCGCGCGCCGCCGGCATCCACCTCATCCTGGCGACGCAGCGGCCGTCGGTGGACGTCATCACCGGCCTGATCAAGGCCAACATCCCGACGCGCATCGCGTTCCAGGTCTCCTCGCGCGTCGACTCGCGCACGATCCTCGACCAGCAGGGCGCTGAGGCGCTGCTCGGGCAGGGGGACATGCTCTACCTCCCGCCGGGCACCGGCCTGCCGCAGCGCGTGCACGGCGCCTTCGTCGCCGACCAGGAAGTGCACAAGGTGGTCGAGTATCTCAAGCAGCAGGGCGAGCCCGAGTACGTCGAGGGCGTGCTCGACGCCGAGGAGGGCGGCGCGGCGGCGGGCGAGCCCGGCGCGGGCGAGGGCGGCGAGGCCGACCCGCTCTACGACCAGGCGGTGCAGATCGTGCTGCAGACGCGCCGGCCCTCGATCTCGCTGGTGCAGCGGCACCTGCGCATCGGGTACAACCGCGCGGCGCGCCTCATCGAGCAGATGGAGCACGCCGGGATGGTGTCGCCGATGCAGGCGAACGGCAACCGCGAAGTCCTGGTGCCGGGCCGGGGCGAGGCCTGACCCGGGCCGACGCCGCGGCGGAACCCGGCCGCGGACCGACGGTCCGATCCCCATGCGCCGCCTGCTGATCCTCGCGCTGCTCGGCGCCGCGACCGCGGCCGACGCGGGCGGCATCGACCGCCTGAACCAGTTCATGACCGTCACCCAGGCGGCCACGGCGGACTTCGAGCAGCGCATCTACGGTCGCGAGGGCAGGCTGGTGCAGGAATCGCGCGGCACGTTCGCGTTCTCCCGGCCGGGCCGCTTCCGCTGGACCTACGCCAAGCCCTACGCCCAGCTCATCGTCGGCGACGGCGCGCGGGTGTGGATCTACGACGAGGAGCTGCGGCAGGTCACGGTGCGCAAGCTCGACGTGGCCCTTGGCGCCACGCCGGCCGCGCTGCTCGCGGGCTCCAACGCGGCGCTCAAGGCGTTCACGCTGACCGACGGCGGCGCGAAGGACGGGCTGGAGTGGGTCGAGGCGGTGCCGCGCGAGCAGGAGTCGAGCTTCGAGCGCATCCGCATGGGCTTCGGGTTCTCGGGCATCGAGCGCATGGAGCTCACCGACACCTTCGGCCAGACGACCGAGCTCCGGTTCACCGACTTCCAGCGCAACCCCCGCGTCGACGCCGCGCTGTTCCGGTTCGTGCCCCCGCCCGGCGCCGACGTGATCGGCGACAAGTAACGTCCGCGTTCCGCGCGGGTACCATCCGCCCGATGGCCGATCTCTTCGAGGCGTCCTCCGCGCCCGCCCGCGCGGATGCGCCGCCACACGCCCCGCTCGCGGAGCTGCTGCGCCCGCGCGCCCTGGACGAGGTCGTCGGCCAGGCGCACCTGCTCGGGCCGGGCAAGCCGCTGCGCCTCGCGTTCGAGTCGGGCAAGCCGCACTCGATGATCCTGTGGGGACCGCCGGGGGTCGGCAAGACGACCATCGCGCGGCTGATGGCCGACGCGTTCGAGGCGGAGTTCGTCCAGCTCTCGGCCGTGCTCTCGGGCGTGAAGGACATCCGCGAGGCGGTGCAGCGGGCGCAGGACGCGCTCGCCGCCTCCGGCCGCCCGACGATCGTGTTCGTCGACGAGGTGCACCGCTTCAACAAGGCGCAGCAGGACGCGTTCCTGCCGTACGTCGAGCGCGGCCTCTTCACCTTCGTCGGCGCGACGACCGAGAACCCGTCGTTCGAGGTCAACTCGGCGCTGCTCTCGCGCGCGGCGGTGTACGTGCTGCAGCCGCTCACCGCGGAGGAGCTCGGCGTGCTCTTCGACCGGGCGGTCGCGCGCGCCATGCCGGGGCTCGCCTTCGACGCGCAGGCGCGCGAGCGGGTCATCGGGCTCGCCGACGGGGACGCGCGGCGGCTGATCAACCTCCTCGAGATCCTGCAGACCGCCGCCGCGAGCCGCGGCGTCGCGGCGATCGACGGCGCGTTCGTGCAGGACGCGGCCGCGCGCAACCTGCGCCGCTTCGACAAGGGCGGGGAGGCGTTCTACGACCAGATCTCGGCGCTGCACAAGTCGGTGCGCGGCTCCGACCCCGACGCCGCGCTCTACTGGCTCGCGCGCATGCTCGACGGCGGGGCCGATCCCCTCTACCTCGCGCGCCGGATCATCCGCATGGCCACCGAGGACGTCGGGCTCGCCGATCCGCGCGCGCTCGCGCTCGCGCTCGACGCGGCGGCGACCTACGAGCGCCTCGGCTCCCCGGAGGGCGAGCTCGCGCTTGCGCAGGCGGTGGTGTACATGGCGGTGGCCCCGAAATCGAACGCGGTGTACGTCGCCTATAATTCGGCCCGCTCGTTCGTGGCCGAGGACGAGTCGCGGCCGGTGCCGCTGCACCTGCGCAACGCGCCGACGCGGCTGATGCGCGACCTCGGCTACGGCCGGGACTACCGCTACGCGCACGACGAGGCCGAGGGCTACGCGGCCGGCGAGCGCTACCTGCCGGACGGGATGCCGCCGGTCGCGTGGTACCGCCCGACCGACCGCGGGCTCGAGGCGCGGATCGCGGAGAAGCTCGCGCACCTGCGCGCGCTCGATGCGCGCGACGGGCGCTCGCGCAAGCAGAACACGGACCCGGAAGACTGACCGCCCATGCTGGACCTCCAACTCCTGCGCACCGATCTCGACCGCGTCGCGCGGCGCCTCGCCGACCGCCCCTTCAACCTCGACGCCCACGCGTTCCGCGCGCTCGAGGACGAGCGCAAGGGCGTCCAGACGCGCACGCAGGAGCTGCAGGCGAAGCGCAACGCGCTCGCGAAGCAGGTCGGGCAGGCGAAGGGCAGGGGGGAGGACGCCGCGCCGCTGCTCGCCGAGGCGAGCGCCGTGAACGAAGAGCTCGCCGCGCTCGAGAACCGGCTCGCGGACGTGCAGCGCCGCGCGCAGGATTTCCTCGCCGTGATTCCGAACGTGCCGCACGAGAGCGTGCCGGCGGGCCGGGGCGCGGAGCAGAACGTCGAGGTGCGCCGGGTGGGGACGCCGCGGACCTTCGATTTCGCGCCCAGGGACCACGTCGACCTCGGCGCCGCGGTCGGCGGGCTCGACTTCGAGACCGCGGCGAAGATCAGCGGCGCGCGCTTCGCGCTGATGTCCGGGGCGATCGCCCGGCTGCACCGCGCGCTCGCGCAGCTCATGCTCGACGTCCACACCCGCGAGCACGGCTACACCGAGGTGTACGCGCCGTACCTGGTGAACGCGGCCAGCATGTTCGGCACCGGGCAGCTGCCGAAGTTCAAGGACGATCTCTTCGCCGTCCCGCGCGGCGAGCTGGGCGAGTTCTTCCTCATCCCCACCGCGGAAGTGCCGGTGACCAACATCGTGCGCGACGCCATCGTCCCGCTCGACAGGTTGCCGCTCAGGTACGTCTGCCACACGCCGTGCTTCCGCAGCGAGGCCGGCTCCTACGGCAAGGACACGCGCGGCATGATCCGCCAGCACCAGTTCGACAAGGTGGAGCTGGTGCAGATCGTGGATCCGGCGCGCTCGTACGAGGGCCTCGAGGCGCTGACCGGCCACGCGGAGGCGATCCTGCAGCGGCTCGGGCTGCCGTACCGGGTCGTGGTGCTGTGCACCGGGGACATGGGCTTCTCGGCGGCCAAGACCTACGACCTCGAAGTCTGGCTGCCGGGGCAGAACGCCTACCGCGAGATCTCGTCGTGCTCCAACTTCGAGGCGTTCCAGGCGCGGCGCATGCAGGCCCGCTTCCGCAACGAGAAGGGCAAGCCGGAGCTCGTGCACACGCTCAACGGCTCCGGCCTCGCGGTCGGACGCACGCTCGTCGCGGTCATGGAGAACTGCCAGCGGGCGGACGGCGGGATCGACGTGCCGGCGGCGCTGTGGCCGTACATGGACGGCGTCAAACAGATCCTGCCGGCGCGCTGAACCGCATGACCATGGACGAGCCACGGCCCGAGCAGACGTTCTTCGCCGACGAGGCGCTCGACCGTGCGTTCGGCGTAGTGATGGCGCTCGCCACCGAGGTATACGTGCTGCGCGACCGGCTGACGGCCCTCGAAGCGCAGCTCGCGGCGCAGGGGGTGCTCGACCGTGCTGCGCTCGGCGCGGAGCCGTCGCCGGAGGAACTCGCGGCGCGCGCCGCGGATCGCGACGCGTTCGTCGAGCATCTCATGCACCACCTGCTCGGGTGCCAGGTCGCAAAGGGGCCGCTGTGAGCGGGACACGCATCGACGGCCGCAGCTTCGCTGCCGCGCAGGCGTTCCTGCTCGGCGCGAAGTCCTACTGGACGAAGCGCATCTTCCCCGCGGTCCGCGCGGAGTACGACGAGCGGGTCGCGCGCGAGGGCGCCCGGCCGGAGACGGCGGCGGACGCGAAGCGGCTGATGGCAGGGAGCACGCTCTACGCCTACTACGCCTGGCTCGAACGCCACCTGCAGCGCTACAAGTACTCCGGCCGCTACGGGCTGCAGGCCTGGCACGCGCAGGACCGTGCGCGGCTCGAGGCAGTGCTCGAAGCGCCCATCCCGCCGCAGCTCCTCGAGCTCGGGGTCGACTTCGAGCTGCCGCGCTATTACATCGGCACGGACATTCACCAGCATCCCGGCGGCGTCTGGAGCGACCCGGTCGCGGGCTTCGTCTACGAGCGCGGCGCGCGCAGCACCACGCCGCTCGCCGGCGCCCGGCACGAGGATCTGCACGACCGGCTCACTGAACTGGCCCTGCAGGCCGCGCCGGGCGCGCAGCGGATCCTCGACCTCGGCTGCGGGTTCGGCAAGAGCACGCGGCCCTTCTACGAGCGCGCCCCCGATGCGAGCGTCGAGGCGCTCGACCTCGCCGCGCCGTGCCTAAAGCTCGCCGCGCGGACGGCGGCCGACGCCGGCGCGCGCAACGTGCGCTTCCGGCAGGCGGACGCGGCGGCGACCGGCTGCCCGGACGCGAGCTTCGACCTCGTCACTTCGACCATGCTGCTGCACGAGATGCCACCGCCGGTCGTCGAGCGCACGCTCGCGGAGGCCGCGCGCGTGCTCAGGCCCGGCGGCAGGATGGTGCACCTCGACTTCCTGCCGCAGGTGCAGCCGCGCGGCGACGCGTTCGCGCGCTTCGTCCACTACGGACACGGCCGGCGCAACAACGAGCCGTACATGGAGCCGCTCGCGGAGATGGATCTCGCCGCACTGCTCGCGCGCCTCGGCTTCGTGAACGTCGAGATCCGCCCCTTCGAGGAGGCCGACGGCACGCTCGCGCCGGATTACGCGAGCTGGCGTTTCCCCTGGACGGTGATCATCGCGGAGAAGCGGGGCGCCGATCGCGTGCGATGAGCTTCTGCCTCTACATCTTCTTCCACGACCGCGCGCACCCGGGGGCACGGCTCTCCGCCGCCGAGCACGAGCGCCTCGACGCGGTGCTGCGCGGCGTTCCGGGGCTCGCACGCGCGCTCGTGCACACGCCGGCGCAAGCGCACGACCCGCTGCTCGACGACGGCGCGCCGCCCCAGCTCGTGCTGCAGCTCTATTTCGACGCGCTCGTCGCGCTCGAGGCGGCGGGCGGCCGCGCGGGCCCGCTGCAGGCGCTCGCGCAGCCGGACGTCCTGCCCACGCTGGCGGGCGCCGCGGTCGAGCAGCAGGCGATGGCGGTGCGGCGCTACGCCGTGCCCGAGCCGGCCCGCCTGGCCGAGCCGTGGTGCACCTACCTCGTCGCCTACGAGGGCCCGGCCGAGGACCCGCACGCCTGGCTCGACGACTACCTCGCGCAGCACGTGCCGCTCATGGCGCGGCTCCCCGGCCTGCGGGAGCTGGAGGTGCACACGCCGGTCGAGTCCGTCTGCCACCTGCCATGGGCGCGCGCGACGTGCATGCAGCGGAACAAGGTGGCGTTCGACAGCCCGGCCGCGCTCTCGGCGGCGCTCGCGTCGCCGCTCCGCCACGAGATGCGCGCGCACTACAAGGCGCTGCCGCGGTTCGCGGGCGGGGTGACCCATTACCCGATGTCGACTCGCGCGTTGGCCGTCGGCTAAGATACGCGCCGCCCAGACCAAGAACGAGCTTTCCCAAGAACGAATTTTGCGGCGCTGCCGCATCCACGGAGACCTCGATGACCAGACTGCTCAGACTGACCGTCGCGGCGGCGCTCGCCGCCGCCGTGCTGGCGGCGCCCGCGCGCGCGCAGGACCGGATCACCGCCGTGCACGCGTTCCCGGCGAACTGGGTGTACTCGAAGAGCTTTCTCCAGTTCGTGAAGAAGGTGAACGACGCCGGCAAGGGGGTGGTGGCGATCCAGGTGCGCGGCGGACCCGAGGCGATCGGCATGTTCGAGCAGCCGAACGCGGTGCGCGACGGAATCGTGGACATGGTGTACACGCCCTGCGCGTTCTACGCCGGGTCGGTGCCCGAGTGCGACGCGGTCAGCGCGAGCACGATCGACGGGCCGACCGCGCGCCGGAACGGCGCCTACGACGCGATCAAGGAGGCGCACATCCGCCGCATGAACCTGTACTACCTGGGCTGGTTCGACAGCGGCATCCGCTTCAACCTGTGGAGCACGAAGGAGCCGCGCTTCGACGCCCAGGGCAACCTCGACATAAAGGGCGTGAAGGTGCGCGGCAACCCGATCTACAACGCGTTCTTCACCAACGTGCTCGGCGCGTCGGTGCTCAACATGCCCTCGACCGAGATGTACACCGCGCTCGAGCGCGGCACGATCGACATGACCGGCTGGACCCAGATCGGGATCATGGACGCCAGCTGGGACAAGTTCCTGCGCTACCGCCTCGAGCCGTCGTTCTTCTCCACCGACCTCGGCATCGTCGTCAACGTGCGCAAGTGGAACGCGCTCTCCGACAAGACCAGGGAGATCCTCAACCGGGTGGCGATCGAGCACGAGGTCTCGAGCGTGAAGGAGCTGCAGGCGCTGCGCGTGAAGGAGTTCGCCGAGCTCGAGCGGCGCGGCCTGAAGGCGGTGGCGCTGAAGCCCGACGCGGGCAGGCGCTTCGCCGAGGGTGCGCGCGAGGCGAGCTACCAGCGCATGAAGGAGCGCATGGAGAAGGCCGGCGGCCGCCAGGAGGCGGAGCGCTTCATCAAGCTGTTCGCGCCCGCCAGCTGACCGCCCGCGCACGAAAGGAGCGCGCGCTGTCGGCGCCGCGCGGGGGGTGACGGTCCGCATGCGCGCGCTCGCCCGGATCTACGACGCCGTGCTGTTCGGCATGGCGTGGATCGCCGGCCTGCTGATGGTGGCGATGATGCTGACCATCTGCATCGACGTCCTGCTGCGCAACCTCGGCTACCAGAGCTCCGCGCACTTCTTCACCTTCACCGAGTACGCGCTGCTGCTCATCCCCTGCCTCGGCGCGCCGTGGCTGGTGCGCGAGAAGGGGCACGTGTTCGTCGAGATCTTCCTCATGTACCTCCCGCGCGACGGGCGCCGGGCCGCGACCTTCCTCATCGGGCTGGCGTGCATCGCCGTGTGCCTGGTGATGGCGTGGTACGGCTTCGAGGTCACCGTGCACAACTTCCGCCTCGGCGACAAGGACGTGCGCTCGTTCGACGCGCCGCGCTGGGCGCTGGTCGTGTTCATCCCGCTGTCGTTCCTGATGATGGCCCTGGAGTTCACGCGCTTCCTGGTGCGCGGGGAGAACTTCCTCGGCTTCCTCGGCGTGGCGGTGCAGGACCAGGACCGGGAGCGCTAGGCGGTGGAGTGGTACTGGGCGGCGGCGCTGCTCTTCGGCCTGTCGGTGCTCCTGATGTTCCTGGGGCTGCCGGTGGCGATCGCGTTCTTCGGCACCAACATCGTGGGCGCCCTCGTCTTCATGGGCGGCGAGCGCGGCATCTGGCAGGTCGTCAACAACGGGTTCGGCGCGATCACCAGCTTCCCGCTCGTGCCGATCCCGATGTTCCTGCTGATGGGCGAGCTCTTCTATCACACCGGGCTCGCGACGCGCTTCTTCAACGCGGTCGACCGGCTGATGGGCAACGTGCCGGGGCGGCTCGCCTACGTCACGCTGCTCGGCGGCACCGCGTTCGCGGGGCCGGCCGGCTCCAGCATGGGGGCGTGCGCGCTGCTCGGGTCGCTGATGGTCCCCGAGATGATGAAGCGGGGCTACAACAAGTACCTCTCCATGGGGCCGATCATGGGGGTCGGCGGGCTCGCGGTGATCATCCCGCCGTCCGCGCTGACCGTGCTGCTCGCCACGCTGGGGCAGACGGACGTGGGCGACCTCCTGATCGCCGGCGTCGTGCCCGGCCTCCTGCTGGCGCTGATGTACGGGGCACTGATCTGGGGCTGGACGGTGGTCGATCCGTCCGCCGCGCCCGGCTACGTCGCGGAGCACGCCGGCCGCGCGGAGCGCTGGCGGCTCATCCTGTTCGACATCGTGCCGATGGTGGCGGTGATCGTGTTCTCGGTGATCATCATGATCGTCGGCTGGGCGACGCCGACCGAGGCGGCGGCGCTCGGGGCGATGTCGGTCGTGCTCCTCGCCGTGCCCTACGGGCTGCTGACCTGGGAGTCGCTCAGGAGGTCGGTCGACGGGGCGCTGCGCGTGACCGTGATGTCGTTCCTGATCATCTTCGGCTCGGCCACCTTCGCCCAGCTGCTCGCGTTCTCGGGCGCCTCGAGCGGGCTGATCCAGCACTTCCTCGGCTTCGACCTCGGCGCGCTCGGGATGCTGCTGGTGATGATCGGGATCATCTTCTTCCTCGGCTGCTTCATGGACCAGCTGTCCATGATGCTGCTCACCGCGCCGATCTTCTTCCCGCTCGCCAAGACGCTCGGCTTCGACCTCGCTTGGTTCGGCCTGATCATGCTGCTCGCGCTCGAGATCGGCTACACCACGCCGCCGTTCGGGCTGCTGCTGTTCGTGATGAAGGGCGTGGCGCCGCCCGGCACGACGATGCGCGAGGTCTACCTCGCGGGGGCGCCGTTCATCGCCTGCGTGCTGCTGCTGATCGCCCTGATCATCGCGTTCCCGCCGCTCGCGACCTGGCTGCCGCGGGTCTCGCACTAGCCGGGCTTGCCCAGCACCTCGGCCATGTCGTTCCACACCATCTGGTCGGCGAGCCTGCCGTCGCGCACCGTGAAGCGGTCGATGAAGCGGATGCCGGCGAAGGGCCGGCCGTCGTTCAGCTCGCCGTGGAGCGAGCCGAAGCAGTAGAGCACCGTGGAGCCGTCGGCCTGCGGCGCGGCGTCGAAGCGGTCGTAGGTCTTGAGCGCGCGCCGGTAGCGCGGCTGCGCCCATTCGACCAGCGCGGCGAGCGTCTCGAAGCGCTTGCCGCCGGGGAAGGTCATGGCGAAGCCCGGCGCGAGCAGCGCCTTCGCTGCGGCGAGGTCGCGCCGCTCCATTGCGGCGAGGTAGTCGCGGACGAGCTGAGCAGGGTCGTTGGTCATGGCGAGAGCGGTCGAAGGGCGCAGACCCGATGGTACAATGCGCGCCCCCGGAGAGGTGGCAGAGTGGTCGAATGCGGCAGACTCGAAATCTGTTGTACGGTTTACCGTACCGGGGGTTCGAATCCCTCCCTCTCCGCCAAGAATGACAGAGGCCCGCGCGAGCGGGCCTCGTCGTTCGCGGGCGCAGAGGAGCGAGCCAACTGCTTGGCTCGCGTGAGGGATTCGAAAGGCGCGCCGTTGCGCGAATCGCGCCGGCGCGCCGGGGTCGCGGTTACGTGACCGACTCCCTCCCTCTCCGCCAAGAATGACAGAGGCCCGCGCGAGCGGGCCTCGTCGTTTGCGGCGGGAAGGAGCGAGCCGGCTGCCTGGCGCGCGTGAGGGATTCGAAAGGCGCGCCGTTGCGCGAATCGCGCCGGCGCGCGCCGCTCAGGTCGCCGTGCGGTCGACCCCCGACGTGCTGCGCGAGCATACCGCCAGACATCCGAGGCTCAGGACCGCCGCGACGGTTTGCACGCGCCAGTCGTGATAGAAGAGCGTGAGCCCGCATGCGCCCAGGAGCAGGCGCATCCACTGCGGGAGGAGCCGTCGGAAAAACCCTTCGATCGCCAGTCCGAGGCAGACGACCGCGAGTGCGGCCGCGCCGATCTGGAGCGCTATGTCGACAACACTTCCGCGCAGCAGGACGCCTTCTCCATAGGCGAAGGAGAACGGCACCAGAAAGGCCACGATCGAGAGCCGCACGGCAGTGACCCCGATGGCGAGCGGATTCGCCAATGCCAGCGGCGCCGCCGCGAATGCAGCGACCGCCACCGGCGGAGTCATCGCGGAGAGCGAGGCGAAATAGAGCAGGAAGAGATGCGCGGACAGCGTCGAGAGCCCGAGCTTGATGAGCGCCGGACTGACGAGCGCGGCGGCCAGCACGTACACGCTCGGCACCGGCATCCCCATGCCGAGCAGGATCACCACTGCCGCTGCCACCACGAGCGAAGCGAACGCATTTCCGCCGGCCAGCAGGAAGATCATGTCGGTGAACTTGGCCGCGAGGCCGGTCATGGTGATCCCGCCCACGACGAGGCCGGCGGCCGCACAGGCGCCGACCGCGGGGGCGATGCGCAGGGTCGTTTCGGCAAGCACATCGTAGATCGCGCGCAGCCCGAACCTGGTCCGGCGCCGCAGCATCGCGACCGCGAGGAGCGCGACGGTCGCGAACGCGGCGACCATCTGCGGCGAGTAGCCCGCGACGAGCGCTACGATCAGCACGCCGAACGGCACGGCGAACAGCCCGCCCTCCCGCAGCGTCGTGAGCAGCGGCGGAATCGAGCGTGGATCCACGCCCCGCAGGCCGAGCTTGAGGGAGCGCAGGTGCACCTGGAAGTAGACGCTCAGGTAATAGAGCAGGGCAGGAACGATCGCGGCGACGGCGATCGACTGGTAGGGGATACCCGTGTACTCGGCCATCAGGAAGGAGGCCGAGCCCATGACGGGGGGCATGATCGCTCCCCCCGTCGAGGCCGCCACCTCGACCCCGCCGGCGAGCGCGCCGGAGTAGCCGAGACGCTTCATCATCGGAATGGTGACCGACCCGGTCGTGACGACGTCCGCGGTCGGACTGCCGGAGATGGTGCCGTAGAGCCCCGAGGACACCACCGCGATCTTGGCGGGCCCGCCCGGGCTGGCGCCGCTCACCGACGCAGCCGCGTTGTAGAAGAACTCTCCGCCGCCGGCGTGATGCAGGAAGGTGCCGAAGAGTCCGAACAGGAAGACATAGGTGAGCGCGACGCGCACCGGAACGCCGAAGATCCCGTCGGTCGTGAACACCAGGATATCGAGGAAGTGGCGGTAGTCGATGACGCCGTGCCCGAGTACGCCGGGCAGCGCATCGCCCCACAGGTTGTAGGCGAGGAAACCGAGCACGATCAGGGCGAGCGCGAGGCCGACCGTGCGACGGGTCGCCTCCAGCGTGAGGACGAGGAGGACGCTGCCGAAGAACAGATCGAGCGGCGTGAGCGGATCGAACAGGGCTATCCGCTGGGCGATGCGATCGATCTCGGCGAACAGGTACACGCTCGTGGCAAGCGCGAGCGCCGCGAGCACCGCGTCGTACCAGGGAACGCGGTTCGCATCGGATTCGGGCGACGGGCCGATCGAGAGGAACACCAGGCAGAGGACCGCGCCGAGGAACACGACGACCATCGCGAACAGGTCGACGATCCAGATGGTGTTGACCGCGACCAGCGCGACCGTGACGGCCGCGCCCAGCGGCTTCGCGAACCGGGCGTGCGCCCCGGAGAGCCTGCGGGACGCCCCGGTCGCGAAAAGGCGGTCGGCGAGCTTCACACCTCTGGGGACGGGCGGGCCGGCCGCCCGTCCGTGGGCCCTACTTCATGAGGCCCGCTTCCTTGTAGTAGCGCACGGCGCCGGGGTGGTACGGGATCACCGCGAAGGAGACCAGGAGCTCGGGCGTGAGCGCCTGCATGGACTTGTGCACGCCCTGGACCTGAGCGATCTGCTGGTGCAGCGCCTTCGCGAGGGCGTAGGCGGTCTGGTCGTCGAGCCGATCGTTCGTGACGAGCCCCGCTCCGAGCGTCGCGGTCGGCACCGGCTCGGTCTGTCCCTTGTACGAATTCGCCGGGATTACGTATTTCTGCGTGCCCATTTCGGCATCGACCTTGGCGATCGTCGCGTCCGACACGGGCAGCAGGACCGAGGCGACCGATTCGGTCGCGTCGATGAGCGAGCCCTGCTTGACGAACAGGCTGTTGAAGATGAGGTCGATGCGCCCGTCCTTGTAGAGCGTGGTCTGCTCATTGGATGCGGCGTAGATCACCTCGCCGCCCCAACGCTTGATGTCCTCGGGCGTGACCCCGATCGCCGCGAACATGCGCTCGGCCACGGTGGCCGCGATGTTGCCGCGGCGATTCACCGCCACCCGCAGCGGCGGCTTCTTCACCGCGATGTCCTCGAACGTACGGATTCCGTGCCTGGTGGCGAAATCCTTGGTCATGACGAGCTGCATCGGCGCCCAGTTGTAAAGGTAGGCGATCGCGCGCATGCTCTTGATCGGGTGGTTGAAGGGCTTCGCACCCGCGATCGCCAGCTTGAGCTCGGCGTTGTGGGCGATCCCGAGCGACACCTTGCCCTCATCGAGAAGAGCGATGTTCGCGAGCCCGCCCCCCGAGGTCTGGTACGTGACGACGGAGCCGGGATAGGCGGTCTTCATCGCTCGATCGATGCCGATTCCCAGGTTCGACCAGAGCCCTCCCGGACTCGCCCCGGCGACGACGAGCTGATAGCTCTGCGCCGGCGCAGGCAGCGCGACTGCGCAGAGCAGGGTTGCGAGCAGGACTGCCGCGGCTTTCTTCATCACGAATTCCCTCCGGATGATCTTTCGCCCTCGTCGCGTGTCGGGCGCGGCGATGGAGCTGCCATTGTGCCTGCTAAGGCGGCTGATCCGCAATTGCGTACCCGCGGGACTCCCGGGGCGCCGACGCGTGCGGCGTCCCTGGCCTGGTCGGGTCAGGTGTCTCTCCTGGAACCGGCAGCACCGGGACGCGACGGGTGGGATCAGGCGTGCGGTCCGCCGCGCGTTCCGGCGAGTGCGTGCCGCGCCCGATCGGCCCGTCCAGGTTGCCGAAGGGTCCTAGTCACGCCAATCGGACTGCTCGACACCGAAAGGATGGCGGAGAGCCAGCCGATCGTCAGCTCGACTGCTGCGTCCTCGTCGCGCGAGACGAATAAGTCAATCGGTGTTTCGCCGCGCTCGCGCCGCCGCCACCGGCTCGGCCGCGGCGTAGGCCGCGAGCCCGGCCTGGCGGTCCACCGGCACCACCTCGGCGAGGGTGGTGCCGCCCTTCGGCTGCAGCTCGGCCGGGAACGTGGCGAGCTTCTGCCGCTCGGCCAGGTGGACGCGCCCGAGGTCGAGGTCGCGCTGGTTGGTGCCCGCGACCGGATGCACTGCGACGCCGTCGACTACCTCTTCATGCAGCGACCGCAGGCCGACCCCTTCATGTTGGTGACGCGGTACCTGGTGCACTTCTCGACGTCGGCCTTCCAGATCTCGTAGCCGTTGAACATCACCTTGGGGCCGAAGGTGATGGCGTTGCAGGCGCACTCGCGCGCGCACTTCCTGCAGCGTTCGCAGAATTCCTGCAGGTTGAAGTCGATCGGCCGGTCTACCGCCAGCGGCAGGTCGCTGGTGACCACCACGCTCTTGGAGCGCGGGCCGATGAAGGGGTGGAGGATGGCGTCGCCGATGCGGCTCGCCTCGCCCAGCCCCGCCATCAGGACCCAGGGGTTGTGGATCACCTCGGAGTGCGCGTTCGAATGCGCGCGCGCCGAGTAGCCCATGCGCCGGCAGTGCGCCGCCATGAGCCCGTCGATCTCGGCCCCGCGCAGGCAGGCGCGCATCGACTGCAAGGCGGAGATCCAGTCGTCGCCGGAGCCGCCTTCCATGGTCTCGAAGCCCTGGTCGATCAGCATCACCACCGCGTAGTCGTGGTAGACGGGGATGGGCTTGCCCTCGACTTCGTCGTGCGAACAGCCCATCCAGGGCTCGCGCCGGCAGATGCCGACGAAGTCGGCGCCGAGGTAGTGACCGAGCGCATTGATCCCGTCGGCGTTGCGCCGCGCGTCGGCGAGATCGCCGCCCACGCCGGTGGGCTGCAGCTTCTCGCGCGTGCCCTGCAGCGGCACCATGTGCGGGATGAGCGGCTGCATGCCGAGCGCGAAGGGGTGCTACATCGGAAAGCGCATGCGCTCGCGTCTGGGCTTGTCGCCGAGGTCGCCGGCCTGGGGGTGCTTGAAGAAATTGCCGCGCTTCGGGATGCGCCGGATCTCGTCGTGCAGCAGCAGGGTGGAGGGCTCGTCCCGGCGCGGGATCCTCTCCATCGGGTAGCGCCCGAGATACAGCGGGCGCTCGGCCTGTTTTTCGTCCCACCAGAGCGGGCGCGTGCCCATCGCGCCGTCGCGGATGGCCGGGTCGTCGGGCGTCAGCGGCGCGGCCGGGTCGAGCGGCGCGTCGGGCGCGAGGGCATCGTCGGTGGTGACGACGCCGAGGCGAAACCCGCGCGTGAGGTAGGGCGCTTCGAGCGTTCCGCCGGCGCCGGCGCGCGCCACGCCGGCCCGCAGCGCGAGCTGTTCGATGTCGATGGCCGTGGCGCTCGGCGCATGGCTCCGGGCCTGCCAGCCCATCCAGCGCAGGTACCCGGAGAGGATCACCGCCAGCTCGGCGCAGCGCAGGTCGGTGCGCGGGCGAGGATCCCGGCCGCGCGAACCCTCCGCCGCTCAGAGCCTGAAGATGCGCATCGCGTTGCCGCCGCGCACCTTGTCGCGCACCCTGGGCGCGAGCGCATTCACGCGCGCGAGGCAGCCCTTCATGTCGCCGATGTTGTGGGGGTAGTCGGAGCCGTAGAGCACCCTGTCGGCGCCTCCCACCTCGAGGGCGAGCTCGAGCGACTTCTGCTGGAACACCACCGAGTCGTAGTAGATGCGCTTCAGGTAGCGGCTCGGCCGCTGCCCGATACGCTGCCGCGCTGCGGGCATGTTGTCGTAGCAAATATCCAGGCGCCCGGCGATGTAGGGGAGCGCGCCGCCGCCGTGCGCGGCGATGAGCTTGAGGTCGGGGTAGCGATCGAAAAAGCCGTCGAAGATCATGCGGCTCACCGCTAGCGAGGTGTCGAACATGAAGCCGACCGAGGCGATCAGGTTGTACTTCATGACGTCGAGGTACTTCGTCCCCGGCGGCGCGCTGGGATGGATGAGCACCGGCAGGGCGCGCCGGTCGATCTCCCTCCACACCGGGGCGAAGGCCGGGTCGGTCAGCGAGACGCCGTCGACGCTCGCCATCTGCATCACGCCCACGGCGCCCAGCTCGTCGCAGGCGCGCTTGAGCTCCGCCACTGCCAGTTTCGCGTGCTGCCAGGGAAGCGAGCAGAGGAAACGGATGCGGTCCGGATAGCGCCTCTGCTGCGCGGCCATGTCGTCGTTCACCAGCCGGGCGGCCTCCAGGCTCTGGCGCCCGGAGCCCCAGAACACGTTCGGGCTCGTGAGGCTCACGATCGCGATGTCCACTCCCGCCTTGTCCATCGCCCGGATGCGCAGGTCGTAGTCGAACATGCCCGGCGTCAGCGTCATGAACGGCGCCCCGTCCTTGTGGATGCCCATCTGGCCGCCGACCACCTTCTTCACCGTGTAGCCGCCGCCGTTCCTCTTCAGCAGGCGCAGGTAGCCGTCGTTCAGCATGTGGGTGTGGACGTCGATGACCTTCATTTTCCGCGGCGCTCCCAGGCAATGGCGTGAGGTGGTGCGTGCCTCAGTCGACGATCGCGCCGGCTTTGCGCACGACCTCGCCCCAGCGCGCGACTTCGGACTTGACGTAGGACTGCAGCTCGGCGACCGGCGGGGTGGCGATCGGGATCATGCCGATCTTGCCGATCCTCTCCCTGATTTCCGGCAGCGCCTCGATCTGCACGAGCGTCCCGTGCAGCTTGTCGACCACCGGCTTGGGCGTGCCGGCGGGCGCGACCAACCCCTGCCAGGCGACCGCTTCGAAGCCCGGAACGGTTGCGGCGATCGTGGGCACGCCGGGCAGTTGCGCCACGACCTCGTGCGACGAGACGCCGAGCGCGCGGATCCGGCCGGCCTTGATGAATTCCTGCGACGGCGGTATGTCGGTGAACATCAGCGGAATTCGCCCGGCGATGAGCTCGGTGAGGGCAGGGGCGCTGCCCTTGAAGGGCACGTGCAGCATGTCGGTGCCGGTCATGGACTTGAAGAGCTCCATGAACAGGTGGTGGGGCGAGCCCGCACCGGCCGAGCCGAACGAGAGCTTGCCCGGATTGGCGCGCGCGTAGGCGATCAGCTCCGCCGTCGACTGCACCGGCAGCGAGGGGTTGACGACCAGCACGAACGGGACGTTGGCGACGAGCGCGAGCGGCACGAAGTCCCGCGCCGGATCGTAGGGCAGCTTCCTGAACAGCGTGGCGTTGATGGCGAGCGGCGTGCTCGTGCCCATCAGCAGCGTGTAGCCGTCGGGCGTCGCCCTGGCAACGGCGTTGGCGCCGATGACCGCCCCCGCGCCGGGGCGGTTCTCGATGACGACCGGTTTGCCTAGCCGCTCCTCGAGCTTCTGGCCGAACATGCGCGCCAGGGTGTCGGTCCCGCCGCCGGGCGCGTACGGCACGACGATCGTGATGTTGCGCGCGGGAAAGTCGTCCGCCCGCGCGGCCGGGAGCATCGCCCCCGCGGCGCAAAGCGCACCTAGAACCCCGACGATCCGGCCAACGAGAGCGACTGGTCGCATGACGTCCTCCATTTCTCCAGCGAATGGTAACGGCGAGCAAGGCATCTGCTCCACCGGAAAACGCTTCCTCTTTGCGGCAGCCCGGCCTTCCCGCATTTGTTCCGGACGATACGGTCTCGGCTAACGCCGCCCGGGCGCGCGCGGACCGCCCTCGTTGCCCGGCGCATCCTCCCCGGCCCGCCGCCGCGGCCACCAGCGCTCGAGCATCGCCGCCGCCCACTCCCGCCCGCCGAGCCCGAACGCGAGCGCGAGGGCGAACACCACGCCGGCGAGCACGATGAGGAAGCTCTCGCGGATGATCGCGCCGCCGACGCCCATCTGGTCGAAGGCGATCAGCACCACGAACGCGAGGATCGCGTACTGCGCGATGCGGGCGAGCAGCTCCGCGTCGCCGGCGGCCACCCCGACGTTGCGGCAGTAGGTGCCCACGGTGGTGGCGATGAAGCGCGCGAAGTAGGCGCCGAAGGCGAGGATCAGGAGCGCCACCACGACGTGCGGCACGAACAGCACCACCTTCTGCAGCAGGTCGGTGATGTAGGTGAGGCCGAGCCCGTTGAACGCGATGATCAGCGCGGCGAGGATCACCAGCCAGTAGACGAGCGCGCCGAAGATGCCGGTGGTGTCGGAGCGGATGCCGCCCTGCTGCAGGAATCCGTCCATGCCGGCGCGCTCGGTCAGCACGTTGAAGTTGACCGCGCGCAGGCCGCGCACGACGGCGAAGCGGGCGAGCCGCGCGAGCAGCCAGCCGCCGATCAGCACCACCAGCGCGAGAACGAGGCGCGGCAGGAAGGCGCCGACCTCCACCAGCAGGGCGCGCACCGGTTCGAACAGCATGTCGAGCTTGTCCATGGGGCCTCCGTGTGCCGCGGGCCGGGCGCGCTCAGGCGCCGCCCGCCAGGGCGTTGATGCCGGCGAGCGGGACGCGCACCCAGGCCGGGCGGTTGTCGAGTTCGTAGCGCAGCTCGTACAGCGCCTTCTCGAGCTCGAACAGCTCGACGAGCCCGCGCACGGCGTCGAGCGAGGGATGGAGCCCGGCGCCGCGCGCGACCTCGTCGTAGCCGGCGAGGAACGCGCCGCGCGCCTGCGCCTCCCATCCGGCGGCGAGCGGCGCGAGCTTCGCCGCGTCCTTGCCGTCGCGCGCCGCGCGCTCGAGCGCGGTCCAGCGCGCATAGCCGAACGAGCGCAGCATGCCGGCGACGTCGCGCAGCGCGCTGTGCTTCGCGCGCCGCTCGGCGAGCGGCCGCGCCGGCTCGCCCTCGAAGTCGATGATCACGAAGTCGTTGCTCGCCACCAGCACCTGCCCGAGGTGGTAGTCGCCGTGGTGGCGGGTCTTGGCGAGCCCGGCGTCGGGCGCGCGCGTCGCGTCGATTCTCAGCGCGAGCGCGTCGCGCCAGGCGAGCGCGGCCTGCGCCTCCTCCCGCACCGGGACGGGCAGCTCCCCGAGCCGCCGCTCGAGCAGCGCGAGGGTGTCGCGCAGGTCCGCGCGCACGCGCGCCTGCCACGCCGCGAGGTCGCCGGGCTCGAGCGGGACGGGGTCGAAGGCGGGGTCGCCGGTCTGGAGCGCGAACGCCCGGTGCAGCTCGGCGGTGCGCACCCCCAGCGTGTGCACGAGCGAGAGGTAGCCGCCGTGCGCGTCCGCGGGCGGCGCGTCGGCGGCGGTGCGGTGCTCTTCGAGGTGCCGGTCGAGGTAGTCGAGCGTGTAGGCCCAGCCGTCGCCCTGGTTCGCGACGTAGGCCTGCAGCAGCGCCACCGTCGTCACCGTCCCGTCGGCGCCGGCGTATTCCCACGCGCCCGCCACCGGCACGCAGTGCTCGAAGCCGGCCACCTCGCTCAGGAAGCGGCCGACCTCGAGCTCCGGGTTGACCCCGGGCCGCAGCCGGCGATAGGCCTTGAGGAAGAGCCGCTCGCCGATGGTGAGGACGGTGTTGCTCGACTGCGCCTGCGGCCGGCCGACCGGGAGCCGGGCGAAGTCGCCGCCGGCGATCCGTCCGAACGCCCGGGTCGGGGCGAAGCGCAGCGTGCCCTGCGCGGTCGCGATCACGCGCTGCGCCGGCATCGCCTCGATCACCGCGCGGGCGAACGCCTCGTCGCCGAACGCGTCGGCCATCACGCCGACGTTCGCCTGCTGGCGCACCTTGGCGAGCGCGGCGGGCGCGAGCGCCTTCATGCGCCCCTCGTCGCGGTCCTCCCAGGCGAGCGCGAGCGGCAGCTGGTAGCGCGCGCTCTCGCCGCCGGCGTCGACCTCGACCTGCGCGATGAGCCAGCTCTCGCCGTGCGACTCCCAGATGACGTGGTCGACGACGCGCACCCGCCCGAGCGGCTCGCCCTTCGCGCCGTACCAGCGCTGCGCGGCGACGAACTGCGGCAGGACCTCGGTCTCGAACTGCTCGCGCACGCGCTGCGCCATGCCGATGCGCCACGGCACCACCTTGTCGCGGAACAGGCTCGCCCAGCCGTCGAACAGCACCATCACCGGCAGATCGTCGCGCGCGCCGCTCTCGGCGTGCCAGTCCGGCACCGGCGCGTCGGTCGCGAGTCGGAACCAGTAGAACCCGTGCCGCGGCAGGGTGAGGAGGTAGGGCAGCTCGCCGATGGGCGGGAACGGCGTGCGCCCGAGCATCTCGACCGGCACGCGGCCCTTGAAGCGCGCGAGGTCGAGCTCCACCGGCTGCGCCGAGCGACCGAGGTTGGCGACGCACAGGATGGCCTCGTCGCCGAGCTCGCGCAGGTAGGCGAGCACCTTGCGGTTGCCCGGCTTCAGGAACACGAGCCGCCCGCGCCCGAACGCCCGGCTCTCCCTGCGCACCGCCAGCAGCCGGCGCATCCAGTTGAGGAGCGAGGAGGGCTCGCGCGACTGCGCCTCGACGTTCACCGCCTCGTAGCCGTACACCGGGTCCATGATCGGCGGCAGGAACAGGCGCTGCGGGTCGGCGCGCGAGAAGCCGGCGTTGCGGTCCGGGCTCCACTGCATCGGCGTGCGCACGCCGTTGCGGTCGCCGAGGTAGATGTTGTCGCCCATGCCGATCTCGTCGCCGTAATAGACGATCGGCGAGCCGGGCATCGAGAACAGCAGGCTGTTCATCAGCTTGATGCGCTCGGCGTCGTTCTCCATCAGCGGCGCGAGGCGGCGGCGGATGCCGAGGTTGATGCGCGCGCGCGCGTCGGCGGCGTACATGCGGTACATGTAGTCGCGCTCGCGGCTGGTGACCATCTCCAGCGTCAGCTCGTCGTGGTTGCGCAGGAAGATCGCCCACTGGCAGCCCGCCGGGATGTCGGGCGTCTGCTCCATGATCTCCATGACCGGGTGCCGGTCCTCCTGCGCGATCGCCATGTACATGCGCGGCATCAGCGGGAAGTGGTAGGCCATGTGGCACTCGTCGCCGGCGCCGAAGTACTCGGCCACGTCCTCCGGCCACTGGTTCGCCTCGGCCAGCAGCAGCCGGTCGCGGTAGCGCGCGTCGAGCGCCGCGCGCAGCCGCTTGATCACCGCGTGCGTCTCGCGCAGGTTCTCGTTCGAGGTGCCTTCGCGCTCGCACAGGTACGGGATCGCGTCCAGCCGGAACCCGTCCACGCCCATGTCGAGCCAGAAGCGCATGGTGCGGAACATCGTCTTCAGCACCTGCGGGTTGTCGAAGTTGAGGTCGGGCTGGTGGCTGAAGAAGCGGTGCCAGTAGTAGCGCTTGGCCACCTCGTCCCACGCCCAGTTCGAGCTCTCGGTGTCGGTGAAGATGACGCGCGTGCCGGCGTAGCGCTTCGGGTCGTCGCTCCAGACGTAGTAGTCGTGCTTGCTCGTGCCGCGCGGGGCGCGGCGCGCGGCCTGGAACCACGGGTGCTGGTCGGAGGTGTGGTTGACGACCAGCTCGGTGATCACCCGCAGCCCGCGGTGGTGCGCCTCGCGCACGAAGGTGCGGAAGTCGTGGCGCGTTCCGTACTGCGGGTGGACGTTGTGGTAGTCGGCGACGTCGTAGCCGTCGTCCTTGAGCGGGGAGGGATAGAACGGCATCAGCCAGATGGTGTCGACCCCCAGCTCCTTGACGTAGTCGAGCTTCGAGGTGAGGCCGCGGAAGTCGCCGATGCCGTCGTCGTTGGAGTCGAAGAACGCCTTGACGTGCAGCTGGTAGATGACCGCGTCCTTGTACCAGAGCGCGTCCGCGCCGGCCGCGGCGAGCGCGTTCCCGTCCCCGGCCTCGGGCAGCGCGAAGTGCACGGTCTGTTCCATCCGCCAGGCCTCCCGGCCGCTACAGGAAGTAGTCGAAGTCGCGCTCGCTGCGCACCCGCCGCCGCAGACGGAAGACGTGCGCCGGCGAGCGCTGCGGGTCGAGGCGCACGAAGTTGCGCGGCCCGCTCCACAGGTAGCGCGCGCCGGTCAGCAGCTCGTGCATCTGGTAGGGCGAGTGCGCGTCGATGCCGAGCGCCGCCGTGTCGAGCTCGACCCAGCCCGACTGGACGTGGTACGGGTCCAGGTTCACCACCGTCACGATCGCGTTGTCGCCGTCCGGCGTCGTCTTTCCATAGCAGATGATGCTCTCGTTGTCGACCGGGTAGAACGCGAGCGACCCGTCGCGCTGCAGCGCCGGGTTCTCGCGGCGTGCCCGGTTCACCCGCGCGATCAGCGCGGCGAGGCTGTCGGGACGGTCGAGGTCCCAGCTGCGCAGCTGGTACTTCTCGGAGTCGCGGTACTCCTCGCTGCCCGGCTCGCGCGCCTCGCGCTCGCAGAGCTCGAACGCCGGCCCGTAGATGCCGTAGCTCGCGGCGAGCGTGGCGGCGAGCACCAGGCGCGCGATGAACGCCGGCCGGCCGCCGAACTGCAGGTACTCGGTCAGGATGTCGGGCGTGTTGGGCCACACGTTGGGCCGGAAGTACTCGCGCCCCGGCCCGTGCGCGAGCTCGGTGAAGTACTCGGTGAGCTCGTGCCTGGTGTTGCGCCAGGCGAAGTAGGTGTACGACTGCGTGTAGCCGAGCTTCGCCAGGCGCTGCATCACCTTCGGCCGGGTGAACGCCTCGGCGAGGAAGATCAGGTCGGGGTGCGCGCGCTTCAGCGCCGCGATCGCCCACTCCCAGAACGGGAACGCCTTGGTGTGCGGGTTGTCGACGCGGAAGATCCTCACCCCCTCGTCGATCCAGAACCCGAACACGCTCGCGAGCTCCGCCCACAGTCCGCGCCAGTCGTCGCTCTCGAAGTCGAACGGGTAGATGTCCTGGTACTTCTTGGGCGGGTTCTCGGCGTACTGCACCGAGCCGTCCGGCCTCCGCTCGAACCACTCCGGGTGGGCGCCGACGTACGGATGGTCGGGCGCGCACTGGAACGCGACGTCGAGCGCCACTTCCATGCCGTGGGCGCGCGCGGCGGCGAGGAGGCGGCGGAAGTCCTCGAGCGTGCCGAGCTCGCGGTGCACCGCCTTGTGCCCGCCCTCGGCCGCGCCGATCGCCCACGGGCTGCCGACGTCGGCGGCGGTCGCGACGAGCGTGTTGTTCGGCCCCTTGCGGCTCGCGCGCCCGATCGGGTGGATCGGCGGCAGGTAGAGCACGTCGAATCCCATCGCGGCGACGTAGGGCAGGCGCGCCTCGCAGTCGCGGAACGTGCCGTGGCGCCCGGCCTCGGGCGCGGTCGAGCGCGGAAAGAGCTCGTACCAGGTGCTGAAGCGGGCGCGCTCGCGGTCGACCTCGAGCGGGAACTCGACCGGGCAGGTGAACGCGAAGCGCCGGTCGGGGTGGCGCGCGGCGACCGCCGCGAGCGCCTCGTCGAGCCCGGCCTGGCGCAGCGTCTGCGCGTCGCCGCCGCGGCGCAGGCGCGCGGCGGCGGCCTCGAGCAACGCGCGGTCGGCGCCGTCCGCCCGCGCCGCCGCCGCGACGAGAAGCCCCGCGCCGGCGAGCGCGGCGACGCGGATGTCCTCGGGGTCCTCCCGGCGCGCGAAGTCGTGGCGCCAGGACAGGAAACCGTCCACCCAGGCGGTCACCGTGTAGCGGTAGCGCCCGGGCGGGCCGGCGACGAAGCTGCCGCGCCAGCGGTCGTTGCCGACCGGCGCCATCGGCGCCTCGCGCCAGGCGCGCTCCGACTCCGCGCGCCACAGCAGCCGCGCGGCGAGCACGTCGTGGCCGTCGGCGAAGCAGTCGGCCTCGACCTCGACGCGGTCGCCGGCGATGCGCTTGGCCGCGAAGCGGCCGCCGTCGACCGCGGGCGACACGTTCTCCACGACCGCGCGCACGCGGCCGTCGGCCGCGCCGTCCGGCGGGGTGATGGGGGAATCAGCCATGGCCGCCCTCGTGCCGGAAGTAGAGAGTGCTCAGCGGGGGCAGGGTGATCGTCACCGAGTGGTAGCGCCCGTGCGCCGCCACCGGCGCCGACTCGACGCCGCCGAGGTTGCCCGCGCCGCTGCCGCCGTACAGGGTCGCGTCGCTGTTCAGGATCTCGCGCCAGCGGCCCGGCTGCGGCACGCCGAGCACGTAGTTGGGCCGCGGCACCGGCGTGAAGTTGCACGCGACCAGCACCGGCGCGCCGCCCGCGCGCGGCTTGCGCAGGAACGCGATCACGCTCTCCTCGGCGTCGTGGCAGTCGATCCACTCGAAGCCGGCCGGGTCGAAGTCGACCTGATGGAGCGCCGGCTCCGCGCGGTAGCGGCGGTTGAGGTCGGCCACCCAGCGCTGCAGGCCGGCGTGCTCCGGGTGAGCGTCGAGCACCCACCACTCGAGCGCCTCCTCGTGCGCCCACTCGCGGCGCTGGCCGAACTCGCCGCCCATGAACAGCAGCTTCTTGCCCGGGTGCGCCCACATGTAGCCGTACAGCGCGCGCAGGTTCGCGCACTGGCGCCAGGCGTCGCCGGGCATCTTGCCGATGAGCGCGCCCTTGCCGTGCACCACCTCGTCGTGCGAGAGCGGCAGCACGAAGTTCTCCGCGAACGCGTACCAGATCGAGAACGTCAGCCGGTCGTGGTGATACTTGCGGTGCACCGGATCGTGGGCGAGGTAGTCGAGCGTGTCGTGCATCCAGCCCATGTTCCACTTCAGGCCGAACCCGAGGCCGCCGACGTACGCCGGGCGCGAGACCATCGGCCAGGCGGTCGACTCCTCGGCGATCGTCTGGACGTCGGGGTGGTCGCGGTACACCGCTTCGTTCAGCATGCGCAGGAACGAGATCGCGTCGAGGTTCTCCTTGCCGCCGTGGCGGTTGGGGATCCACTCGCCTTCCTTGCGGCCGTAGTCGAGGTAGAGCATCGACGCCACCGCGTCCACCCGCAGCCCGTCGGCGTGGTAGCGGTCGAGCCAGAACAGCGCGCTCGACAGCAGGAACGCGCGCACCTCGTTGCGGCCGTAGTTGAAGATGTACGAGCTCCACTCCGGGTGGAACCCCTGCCGGGGGTCGGCGTGCTCGTAGAGGTGCGTCCCGTCGAAGTAGGCGAGGCCGTGGCCGTCGCCCGGGAAGTGCGACGGCACCCAGTCGAGGATCACGCCGACGCCGTGGCGGTGCAGGACGTCGACGAGGTACATGAAGTCCTGCGGCGTGCCGTAGCGCGCGGTCGGCGCGAAGTAGCCGGTGGTCTGGTAGCCCCACGAGCCGTAGAACGGGTGCTCGGTCACCGGCAGCAGCTCGACGTGGGTGAACCCCATGTCGCGCGCGTACGCGGCCAGTTCGCCCGCGACCTCGCGGTAGCCGAGGAAACGGTTGCCCGCGCCGCGCCGCCACGAGCCGAGGTGCACCTCGTAGATCGAGACCGGCGCGTCGAGCGCGTTGGCGCCGCGCCGCGCCGCCATCCACTCGCCGTCCTCCCAGCGGTAGTCGAGCGACCAGGCGCGCGACGCGGTCTCCGGCGGCGCCTGCGAGTAGAGCGCGAACGGGTCGGCCTTGTCGGCCTGGAACCCGTCGCGGTTCGAGACGACGCGGAACTTGTAGGCGTGCCCGTGCGCGACGCCGGGCACGAAGCCCTCCCAGAGCCCGGAGCCGTCCGCGCGCGCGGCGAGGGGGTGCGCGCGCGCATCCCAGCCGTTGAACTCGCCGATCACCGCGACCGCGCGCGCGTTCGGCGCCCACACCCCGAAGCGCGCGCCGCCCGCCTCGAGGCGGCAGCCGAGCTTCTCGTACAGCCGCCCGTGGGAGCCTTCCTTGAAGAGGTAGACGTCGTGCTCGGTCAGCACCGGGCCCTCCACGTTCCGCGCGTGCGGAACAGCCCGCCGCGGTCGAGCGCGTGGCACGCGATCAGGAACGCCGCGGCGTTCCACGACTGCCCGCGCATCCCGCGCGGCTCGAGGGTGCGGCCGTGCAGCCACTCGTTGAACGCCCAGTCGCCGAGCGCGTTCGCCCGGGCCACCTGCGCCAACGCCTCCGCCGCCTGCGCGCGCCGGCCGGACTCGGCGAGCGCCGCCACCCAGAAGCCGCCGACGAACGGCCACACCCCGCCATTGTGATACTGCCAGGCGAAGTTCTGCCGGTGCCGCGACATGTACGGGCGCCAGAGGAAGTCCTGCTCGGTGATCGGCGCGCACACCGCGCGCGCCGGGTACGGGTCGTTGACCCCGGCGCGCTCGAGCGCGTGCAGCGTGCGGTGGGCCGCGGCGTCGTCGGCCAGGCCGCACAGCACCGCGAGCACGTTGCCGAAGGTGTCGCCCTCGTCGCCGAAGAAGGCGAAGTTCACGAAGCTGAGGTAGAGCTCGCGGTGGCGCGCGCGGCCGCGCGCGTAGTGCGCGAGCAGCCGCGCGCGGCGGTACTCGGCGAGCGCCGCCGAGAACGGGTGGAAGAGCTCGTTCGCGCTGCGGCGCGTCTCGTCCGCCCGCGGCAGCCGGTACAGGCGCTTCACGAGGTGCCAGAGCGCGTTGGTGTACAGCACGAAGCCGGAGCGCGGCATGATGTCGGCCCAGTCGCTCGCCTCGTTCTGCTGCAGCAGGAAGAAGCGCTGGTGCTCCTGGCACGCGAGCCAGCCGATCGCCTTGCGGATCTGCGCGGCGAACCGGCGCCGCAGCCGGCCGGCGGGCTGCAGGCGGTCGAGGACGGCGAGCGCCACGAGCCACCAGAGCGTCGCGTCGATGCAGCCGAGATACCAGAAGTCGGCTTCCGCGCGCCGCACGTCGACGAACTTCGGGATCTGCCCGTTCGGCGCCTGGTGCGCGGCGAGCGTCGCCAGGCCGCGCGCGGCCGAGCGCTCGAGCGTCGCCGCGCCCGACACCGCCATGCCGATCGCGCACACCGCCTCGTCGCGGCCGAAGATCGCCGTGTAGCCGCGCGCGTCGGCCCGGGGGGCGGGCGTCGCCGCCAGCACTCCGTGCGCCGTGAGGTTGCGCTCGAGGAGCGCGACCGCGCGCGTGCGCGCCTCCGCGAGCAGCCCGGCTTGCGGGTGCGGTTGGGTCGTCACGCCGCGAGTTTAACCGCGGCCCGCAGCGCGCCGCGCGGTGCGGATCAATCGTGCGTCCCATTGCACGCGCCGTCCTCACGACCGGCGCGCAGCGCGGCCGAGGCGGGCGGCGATCTTCGCCGCCGCCGTCCCCAGGGGCTCGAGGTAGCGCTCGGCAATCGCGCGTTCGCCCGCAGCGTCCAGGATCCAGACGAGGTTGATGCACGCCAGGATCCGGCCGCGGCGGCGGACGGGCACTGCGATGGCGGAAACCTGATGGGGAAGTCCGACGTCCAGTCCCGCGTGGCGCACGTCGCGGATCCCGTAGCCTCGCGCCCGCGTCTCCGCGATCATTCGCCCAACCCAGGCGTGGTCGCGCGCGGCTCGATCCTCGGGCGCGGGCGAGGCGCGCAGAAGCGCGAGGATCTCGTCGCGCTCGGTTTCGCCGCAATAGGCGAGCCAGGCGCGCCCCACGGCCGACCAGAGCATGTGGGGTCGAAACCCCAGCGCATCACGGTTCACGCGGATCGACGCCAGCCGCCGGTTGCTCTCCAGCACGAGCATGGTCGTGCCGTCACGCACCGAGAGATCGGTCGGCCAGGGAATCTCGCGGCTGAGCGCCTCGAGCACCGGTCGGGCCGCGCCGGTTAGCGCGCCCCAGCGCGGGGCCGCGGCGGTGGCGACGACCGGGAGATAACCGCCATCGGCGATGCGCCGCACGATGAAGCCGGCGTCTTCCAGGGTGCGGAGATAGCGCAGCAGCGTGGCCTTGTCGATGCCGACCAGCTCGTGCAGCGCGCGCAGGGTGAGGCCCGGCTGGCCCTGGACGGCGCGCAGCGCGTCCAGCCCGCGGGCGAGCGCCGCCACCCGCCCGATGCCGCGCGCGGCGACCGGGACGATCCTCGATTTCATGGAATGAAATGTGCAGTTGCCCCGGCCCGGAGGCAAGCGCTAAGTTGCGGCGCACCCGACCAGGAGGAGGGAGGACCGCATGGGATCGACCGTCCGGATCGTGATGCTCGGAACAGGCGCAGCGCTCGTCGACCCGGATCGCGGTCATTCCGGGATCGTGCTCTCGGTGGAGGGTCGGCACTACCTGCTCGACATCGGACACGGCACGACGCGACAACTCGTGCGGGCGAACATCGACCCCTCGACGGTCAACAACGTCTTCATCAGCCACCTGCACTTCGACCACATCGAAGACACGGCCTACTTCGTGATCGGCACGTGGATGAGCAACCGGGGGGAGAAGCTGCACATCCACGGCCCGCCGGGCACCCGGACCTTCGTCGACCACCTGCTGGAGAAGGGCGCCTACCAGGCGGACATCCATGCCCGCGCGCAGTACAAGCAGCGTGCCGACACCCTGGACATGGTGCGCCCGGTCGTGCACGAGTTCGGCCCGGGGCCGATCTTCGACGACGGTCTGGTGAAGGTGTGGGCCGACTACGTGGATCACATCCCGAGCGAGATCCTGCACTGCTTCGGCTTCCGGGTCGAGGCGGCGGGGAAGGTGATCGCGTTCAGCGGCGACACCAAGCCCTGCGCGGCGATGGTGCGACTCGCGCAGGATGCCGACCTCCTGATCCACGATTGCACCTTTCCTGAAGAGGCGCTCGAGTTCCGCAAACGCACCAACATCGGGACCTACGCGCATACCTCGCCGACCGAGCTCGGCAAGCTCGCCACGCGGGCTGGCGTGAAGAGCCTCGTGGCCACCCACTTCGGGCACTTCGACACCACTAGCCCGGTGATGAAACGCTACCTCGCCCAGCACATGCCGATCGAGCTCGTGGGCCCGGACTTCATGGAGAGCGTGGTGCGCGACATTCGCAAGCACTACGTCGGCCCGCTGCGCATCGCGCACGACCTGATGCGAATCGATCTCTGAAACGGCTGTTCGCCCGGAGGACCCGCCAATGATCCGCTGCCTCGCCCTGCGCTGCGCGAGCGCCGCGCTCGCGCTCGCCGTGTCCGTCGCTGCAAGCGCCCAGTGGCCCGACCGTCCGGTGCGGGTGGTCGTCCCGTACGTCTCCGGCTCCATGGGCGACACGGTGAGCCGTCTGCTCGCCGAGGAGCTGCGCCCGAAGCTCGGTCAGCCGGTGATCGTCGACAACCGCCCCGGCGCGGGCGGCAACATCGGCACCGCGGCGGTGGCCCAGGCGGCGCCGGACGGCTACACCGTCGTCGTAGGCGCCACCAACAACTTCGTGATCAACCAGTTCCTGTACAGCGGGATGAGCTTCGACCCGCTGGAGGCGCTGGTGCCGGTCACGATCCTCGTCGACGTGCCCTCGGTCATCTTCCTGAACGGCCAGGTGCCGGCGCGCGACTTCAAGACGTTCGTCGACTACGCGCGGGCGAACCGCGGGAAGGTCAACTACGGCTCGCCGGGCGCCGGGACGACGCCCCATCTGTCGGCCGAACTGATCAACAAGACGCGCGAACTCGGGATGACGCACGTCCCCTACAAGGGCGCATCGCAGGCGGTGGCGGCCTTGCTCGCCAATGACGTGCAGTTCTACATGGGCGGGGCCGGCCTCGGCGCGCAGCACGTCAAGTCCGGAAAGCTCCACGCCATTGCCGTGTCGAATTCGCAGCGCCTCGAGTCGTTCCCGGAGATCCCGACCTTCAGCGAGGTCGGTCTCGGCGACATCCGCGCGAGCAACTACTGGGCGGCCGCGGTCCCGAAGGGCACGCCCGCCGAGATCGTGCAGCGACTCCACGCGGCGTTCGGTCAGGCGCTGTCGGCGAGCGCGACGCAGGAGCGCCTGCGCCAGCTCGGCGTCGCGGCGGTCGGGACTTCGCCCGCCGAGACGGCGCGACGCTTCCGCGAAGAGGCGGCCTACTGGCAGAAGGCGGTCAAGGACATCGGGGTTCGCATCGACTGAGGCGCCGCCGCGGCCGGGGCAGTCGCACGCAAATAGTTGACGGCATCAACTAAGTAGTTTAGGCTGTCAACCATCATGCTGGCCGTTCCGCCCGACGCGGCAACGCGCGCGCTGCCCCGCCTCGCACAGGCGACGGTGCGCCGGGCCGGCGCGGCGCTCGTCGTGTCGGCGACGGACACCGGGGGACGCAGCGCGGCCGCGGCCACGCTCGACGAGCCCGGTGTCGCGGCGGCGGTCGAGCGGCTCGCGGCCGCCTGGCGCGACGGCGACCTGCTCGCCTCCGAGCGCCGCTGGCGGCGAGACCTCGGCGCGACGCGCGCGGAGCGGCTCGCGTTCGGCGCGCTCGATCTCGCCTGCGCGGAGCTCGCGTGCGCGCACTTCGGCGTTCCGCTCGCGGTGCTGCTCGGGGCGAGCCCCGAGACGTCGGTTGTCAGTATTCCGGCGATCCCGGCCGATACCCTCGACGCCGACGCGTTCACCGACGTGCGCGCGCTCGGCCGCGCCTGCCTCGAGCGCGAGGCCGCGGCGCTCGTCTTCAGCCTGCCGCTCGCCGGCGGGCTCGCCGGAGTGCGGCGCATCGCCGCGCTCGCGCGCGCCTGCCACCTCCAGCCCGTGCTGCGGCTCACGACCGGAACGGACGTCGAACGCGCCCAGGCCGCCCAGCTCGCCGGCGCGTTCGGGCTCACGCTCGCCGGCGGCACGCCCGAGCGCGCGCGGCGCGCGCACCGCCCGAGCCGCATCCGCCGCGTCCGCCTGCGCCGGATCCGGCTGCCGCTCGCGCAGGTGTACGCGAGCGCGATGTACATCACCGACCACATGCCGCGCACGCTGGTCGAGGTGGAGACCGACGACGGGCTGGTCGGGCTCGGCGAGACGCACGGCATGGACGACGTGCACCGGCTCGCCGCGCGGCTCGCCAAGCGCTGGATCGGCGCCGACGCGCTCGACCGCCGTGGGCTCGCGCGCGCGTTCGCGCGCATCCCGTACGAGAACCGCAACGGCCGCAACGGCTGGCAGGCGCTCGCCGGCCTCGAGACGGCGTGCGCGGAGGTGGCGGCGAAGCGTTTCGGCGTTCCGCTCGTACGCCTCCTCGGCGCCGCCGAGGACGCGACCTCGGTGCGCGCCGTATGCGTGCTGCCGTCGGCGATCCTGCCCGGCGTCGTCCCGCGCGCCGAGCTCGCGGCGCACCTGGCGGACCTCGGCAACGCGGCGCGCGTAGTCGAGTACGCGGTGGCGGCGCGCGCGCGACACGGCTTCGGCTGCTTCAAGTACAAGAGCGCCGGCGTCGGCGCCGCGTGGGACCTCGCGGTCATGCGCGGCCTGCGCGCGGCGCTCGGGCCGGGCGCCGCGCTGCGGATCGACCCGAACGCCTCCTACGCGACGGCCGAGGCGGTGGACGTGTGCCGCGCGCTCGAGCCGCTCGCGCTCGAGTACTACGAGGACCCGACCGACGGCATCGACGGGCTCGCCCGCGTGCGGCGACAGGTCACCCGGCCGATCGCGAGCAACATGGCGGCGGTCGAGTGGGGCCACCTCGCGCCGGCCGCGCGCCGCGGCGCGCCGGACGTGGTGCTCGCGGACCTCTTCCTGTGGGGCGGCGTCGAGCCCTACCGCGACGTGGCCGCGGCGGCGGACGCGCTCGGGCTCGGCTGCGCGCTCCACAGCTTCTACGAGAGCGGCGTGGCGACCGCGGCCAACGTGCACCTCGCGCTCGGGCTCGGCCTCACCGCGCACGCGAACGACCAGGGCCTCGACGGGCTCGCCGCGGACGTCCTCGTCCCGGGCGCGCTCGAAGTGCGCGACGGGCGCATCGCGCTGCCTGCCGGTCCCGGCCTCGGCGTCGCGCTCGACGAGGCGCGCGTGCGGCCGCTGCTGAGCGACGAAACGATCGTGGAGTGAACGATGGCGACAGTCACCCTGTACGGCGTGGGACCGATGGACGAAGCGACGCAGTCGACCCGCGTGATCCCCGGCTACCCGCAGACCGCGCGGCGCAACCCCGCCGTGCTGCACCGCCGGCCGCTGACGCGCTCGGAGCTGACCGGCCCGCGCGAGCAGGCGGCGAAGCTCGCGCTCCTCGGCGCGGACATCGCCGGCCGCGGCGCCGGCCAGGCGATCGGCCAGCTGATCCACGTGCGCCTGAAGGTGGTGGACGAGGACGGCGCGCCGGTCGGCGGGACCATGGTCGAGATGTGGCAGGCGAACGCGGCCGGCCGCTACATCCATCCGAACGACGACGACCACGCGCCGGTCGACCCGCACTTCTACGGCGCGGCGCGCGTCCTCACCGACGAGTCGGGCGCGGTGGAGATCCGCACGGTGAAGCCGGGCGCCTACCCGGTGCCCGACTCGAACCACTGGTGGCGGCCGCCGCACATCCACTTCTCGGTGTGGGGGAAGGTTTGGCTTTCGCGGCTGGTGACGCAGATGTTCTTCCCCGGCGAGCCGCTGAACGCCCCGGACCGCATCCTCAACGCGGTCCCGGACGGCGCGGCGCGGGAGAGCCTCGTCTGCCGCGCGGCGCCGACGAGCGAGGGGCCGCCCAACGCGCTCGTGTTCGAGCACCGGATCGTCGTGCGCGGGCGCGCGGCGACGCCGGCCGCGTGAGGAGGCGGAGATGGCCAGGCTGACCCCCACCGCCGAGATGACCACCGGGCCGTTCTTCCCGCCGCGCTACGTCGACGACGGCGCGCACGACCTGACGCAGCGAAACGGCCGCGCGGCGCGCGGCGAGCGGATCGCGCTCCACGGACGCGTGGTCGAGGCGGGCGGCGCGCCGATGCACAACCTCGTGCTCGAGCTCTGGCAGGCCGACGCGCAGGGCATCTTCCGCGACGCGCGCGATCCGCGGCACGCCGACGCCGACCCCGGCTTCGCCGGCTGGGGCCGCGCGGCGACCGACGCGGACGGCCGCTACCGGTTCACGACCATCAAGCCGGGCGCCTACGCCATGCCCGACGGACGGATGCGCGCGCCGCACGTGAACGTGATCGTGCTCTTCTCCGGGATCATGCGCCACCTGCAGACGGTGATCTTCTTCGAGGGCGAGGCGGGGAACGAGACCGACCCGGTGCTGACGGCGGTCGAACCCGCCGGCCTGCGGCCGCGCCTCGTCGCGCGGCGCGACGGCGACGGCTACCGGTTCGACATCGCCCTGCGCGGCGACGGCGAGACGCCGTTCTTCCAGGACTGACCGGCGATGCTCGACGTCCCGACCGCAGTCCGGCGCCCCCGCGAGGCGCGGCGCGACGCCGCGCCGACGATCCGGGACCTCGTCTCCTACCGCCTGCACGTCGTCGCCAACCTGCTCTCGCGCGGCGCCGCGATGCGCTACAAGCGCGAGTTCGGCGTGAGCCTGTGGGAGTGGCGCACCGTCGCGCTGCTCGGCGCGCGCTCGCCGCAGTCGCTGAACGACCTCGCGCAGGCGGCCGGGCTCGACAAGAGCCAGATGAGCCGCGTGGTGGCCGGCCTCGTGGCGCGCGGGCTCGTCGCGCGCGGCGCGGACGCGACCGACGGCCGCGGCGTGAGCCTCTCGCTGTCGCGCAGTGGCACGAAGCTCTACGAAGGCCTGATCGGCGCCGCGGCGGAGCGCAACGACGCCTTCCTCGGCTGTCTGAGCGCATCCGAGCGCGAGTGCCTCGCGCGCGCGCTCGGGAAGATCGGCGAGCGGGCGCGCGCCTTCATCCAGCAGGAGAAGGCGCTGGCGCAGGGCAGGAGGCGGCGCTGACCATGGCGTTCGAGACGCGCATCACCGAACTGCTCGGCATCCGCTACCCGATCATCCAGGCGGGGATGAGCTGGGCGTCGTCCAACGCCGAGCTCGCGGCGGCGGTGTCGCAGGCGGGCGGCCTCGGCGTGATCGGCGCCGGGCCGATGTATCCCGACGACCTGCGTGCGGCGATCCGCAAAGTGAAGGCGACCGGCAGGCCGTTCGCGGTGAACGTCCCGCTCTACAACAAGCGCGCGGCGGCCTTCCTCGACCTCGTGCTCGAGGAGCGGGTGCCGATCCTCATCGCCTCGCAGGGCGGCCCGAAGCAGCACCTCGCCCGGTTCAAGGCGGCCGGCGTGAAGTGGCTGCACGTCACCGCGTCGCCGGCGCACGCGCGGAAGGCGGAGGCGGCGGGCGTCGACGCGGTGATCGTGGTCGGGGTGGAAGCCGGCGGACATCCGGCCCCGGACGAGGTGGGCACGCTCGTCGTCGTGCGCGCGGTGTGCAAGGCGGTGAGCATCCCGGTGATCGCGGGCGGCGGCGTCGCCGACGGCGCGGGCATCGCCGCGCTCTTCTGCCTCGGCGTGGACGGCGTGCAGCTCGGCACGCGCTTCCTCCTCACGCCCGAGTCGAACCTGCACCCGGCCTACAAGGCGGCGGCGCTCGCCGCCGGCATCGCCGGCACGACGCTGGTGGGGCGCGGCAAGCTGCCGATCCGCGTGCTCAAGAACGACTTCACCGGCGAGTACGACGCGGCCGAGCGGCGCGGCGGCTCCGCGGACGAGCTCAAAACGATCTACGACGGGAGCTCGCTCAAGCTCGCCGCGCTCGACGGCGACGTCGCGCGCGGCAAGGTCGAGGTGGGGCAATCGGCCGGGCTGATCGACGAGCTGGTGCCGGCCGGCGAGCTGGTGGCGCGGCTGGTGGCCGAGTTCGACCGCGCGGCGGCGCGCCTCGCGGCGCTGCGGCCGGCCGCGGGGACGACCTGAACCGGGGCGAACGATGGCGAATCTCCTGATCGAGGACCGCGGCGCGGTGCGCACGCTGACCATGAACCGGCCGGAGAAGCGCAACGCGCTCGACAACGCGCTCACCGAGGCGCTGCTCGCGAGCCTGCGCGCGGCGGATGCGGACGAAGCAGTGAACGCGATCGTGCTCACCGGGGCGGGGCCGGCCTTCTGCGCCGGCGCCGACCTGTCCGAATTCAAGGCGCTGACCGGCGACAACCCGGCGCTCGTCGAACGGCGCGCGCAGCTCACCACCAGTCTGCACGAGAGCTTCGCGCGCCTCTCGAAGCCGGTGCTCACCGCGATCAACGGCGCGGCGATGGGCGGCGGGGCGGGGCTCGCGCTCGCGGGCGACCTCGCGCTGATGGCGGAGTCCGCGCAGCTCGGCTACCCGGAGGTGAAGCACGGCATCGTCGCCGCGATCGTCATGCCCAACCTGGTGCGCCAGGTCGACCGCAAGGCGGCGTTCGAGCTCGTCGCGACCGGCCGCGCGATCGGTGCGGCGCGGGCGCTCGCGCTCGGCATGGTGAACCGGGTGGTGCCCGACGGCGAGCTGATGGCGGCGGCGCTCGCGCTCGCCGGCGAGCTCGCCGCGGTCAGCCGCCCGGCGATGGCGACCACCAAGGCGCTCTTCTACCAGGTCACCGAGACCCCGTTCGGCGACGCGCTCGCGCACGCGCGCGAGGCGAACAAGCGCATGCGCGCGTTCCGCAAGTGAGACCGCTCGAGCACCTCACGATCGTCGACCTCTCGCGGGTGCTCGCGTGCCCGTTCGCGTCGATGATCCTCGCCGAGCTCGGCGCGACGGTGATCAAGGTCGAGCAGCCGCGCGCCGGCGACGAGACGCGCACCTTCGAGCCGTTCGTGGAGCGGGGCGGCGCGTCCGAGAGCGCCTACTACTTCGCGGCCAACCGCAGCAAACAGTCGATCACGGTCAACCTGCGCTCCCCCGAAGGCCAGGCCGTGATCCGCGATCTCGCGCGCGGCGCCGACGTCGTGATCGAGAACTTCCCGGTGGGGACGCTCGCGCGCTACGGGCTCGACTACGCGCGCCTGCGGGCGGTCAACGAGAAGCTCGTGTACGTCTCGTGCACCGGCTTCGGGCAGACCGGGCCCTACGCGCAGCGCAAGGGCTACGACACCGTCTTCCAGGCGATGGGCGGGATCATGGGCCTCACCGGGGAGCGCGGCGGCGGGCCGGTGAAGCCGGGCCTCCCGGTCGCGGATCTGACCTCGGGACTCTGGGTCGCAGTCGCGATTCTCGCGGCCCTCGCCGGCCGCGCGCAGACGGGGCAGGGCGCCTACGTGGACTTCTCGATGATCGACGGCCAGGTGGCGCTGCTGACGCTCGCCGCGGCGCGCTGGTTCGCGCTCGGCGAGGTGCCGCCGCGCCTCGGCACCGAGCATCCGGGGCGCGTGCCCTCGGCGAGCTTCGCCTGCGCCGACGGCGGCTGGCTGCACGTCACCGCGAGCGACCAGCACTGGCTCGCGCTCTGCCGCGTGCTGGGGCTCGAGGCGTGGGGAAGCGCCCCGGGCCTCGCGGCGAACTCCGACCGCGTCCGCCGGCGCGAGGAAGTGATGGCGAAGCTCGGCGAGGCGATCGGGAAGCGCAACCGCGACGAGCTCGGCGCCGCGTTCGACGCGGCCGACGTGCCGGCGGGGCCGGTCCGGTCGGTGGACGAGGTGCTCGCCGATCCGCACACGCGCGCGCGCGGCATGGTCGCGAGCTTCGCGCATCCGGCGGTGGGCGAGTTCCCGTGCCTGCCGGTGCCGCTCAAGTTCGACGGCTGGGACGATCCGCGCGTCGGCCGGCCGCCGCTCCTCGGCGAGCACACGGAGAGCATCCTCGCCGGGCGGCTCGGCTACAGCCGCGAACGGATCGCGGCGCTGCGGGAGGCGAAAGCGATATGACCGGGCCGGTGTGCTACGCGGTCGCGGACGGCGTCGCCACGCTCACGCTGAACCGTCCGGAGAGCCGCAACGCGCTGAACACCGCGCTGTGCGAGGCGCTGCTGCGCGCGGCGGCGGGCGCCGCGGCGGACGAAAGCGTTCGCCTCGTCCTCGTCCGCGCGAGCGGCCCGGTGTTCTGCGCCGGCGCCGATCTCAAGGAGCGGCAGGGCATGAACGAGGACCAGGTGCGCGCCCGGCGGCTGAAGGCGTTCGCCGCCTACGACGCGCTCGAGCGCCTGCCGATGCCGGCGATCGCCGTCGTGCACGGCGCGGCGATCGGCTCCGGCTGCGAGATCGCCGCCGCCTGCGACTTCATCGTGGCGACGCCGGAGGCCTCGTTCCGCACGCCCGAGGCGCTGTGGGGCACGGTCGGCGCGACGCAGCGCCTGCCGCGCGTGCTCGGCAAGCGGCTGGCGAAGGACCTCATGTTCACCGGCCGCACGCTCTCTGCCGCGGAGGCGCTCGCCGCCGGGCTGGTGAGCCGCGTCGTCCCGGCGGAGAGTCTGGAGGCGGTCCTCGCGGAGATCGCGCGGACCGTCGCGGCGGCGCCGCCGGCGGCGCTGCGCCTCGCGAAGCGCTGCATCGACCGCGGCGTCGAGCTCGACCCGCGCGGCGCGCTCGCGACCGAGCTCCTCGCGATCGAGGAGAACCTCGCGGCCGCCGACTGGCGCGCCGGGATCGCCGGCTTCGAGGGGAAGCCGTGAGCTGGACGCCGCGAAGCTTGCGCGAGTTTCTCGCCGCCACCGCGGCGGCGCGCGGCGAGGCGGACGCGCTCGTGACCGAGCGCGCGCGGCTCTCCTGGCGCGCACTCGAGGCCGAGGCGTGGCGCGTCGCGCGCGCGCTGCGCGCGCTCGGGCTCGGGCGCGGCGACCACGTCGGCGTGCTCATGGGCAACGACGAGAAGTGGCTCGCGACCTTCTACGGCGCGGCGCTCGTCGGCGCGGTGACGGTGCCGGTGAACACGCGCTTCAAGGCCGCCGAGCTCGCGTACTGCCTGAAGCAGGCCGACTGCGAGGCGCTCGTCCTCGCCGACCGCTTCCTGAAGATCGACTTCGTCGCGTTCCTGCGCGAGGCCGAGCCGGCGATCGACGCGCAATTGCCGGGAGGCCGGCTGCCGCGCCTGCGCCACGTGGTCGTCGCGGGGGAGGACGTGCCCGCCGCGGCGCTGCGCTGGGATGCGTTCCTCGCGGGCGGCGAGGCGGTGAGCGAGGCCGCGGTGCGCGACGCCGCGGCGGCGGTGCGGCCCGGCGACCTGCTGCTCATCCAGTTCACCTCGGGGACCACCGCCTATCCCAAGGGGGTGATGCTCACGCACGACAACATGCTGCGCAACGCGTGGGCGGCCGGGTCGCGCATCGGCGTCCGGGCGGACGACCGGTACTTCAACTGCCGGCCGTTCTTCCACGTGGCCGGGACGACGCTCTCCGCGCTCGTCGCGCTCGTCTGCGGCGCCACCCTGGTGACGCTGCCGACCTTCGAGGCCGGTGCGGCGCTCGCGCTGATGGGCCGCGAGCGCTGCACGCTCATCTCCGGCAACGACACGCTGTTCCAGCTGCTGATGGGCCATCCCCATTTCGACCGGGCGGCGTTGCGGCTGCGCGGCGGCTGGGCGGCGGCCGGGCCGGAGACGATGCGCAAGATCGTCGAGGTGCTCGGCGCCGGGGCGATCTGCGCCGCGTACGGGCTGTCCGAGGCCTCCCCGAACGTGGTGATGAGCGACCACCGCGACCCGCTCGAGCTGCGCATCGCCGGGCTCGCGCAGCCGCACCCGGGCGTCGAGGTCCGCATCGCCGACCCCGCGACGCACGCGCTGCTGCCGCCCGACGCGCAGGGCGAGATCCAGGTGCGCGGCTGGAGCGTGATGCGCGGCTACTACGGCAACCCGGAGGCGACCGCCGCGGCGTTCACGCCCGACGGGTGGCTGCGCACCGGCGACCTCGGGTCGCTCAGCGCCGACCGCCGGCTGCGGATGACCGGCCGGCTGAAGGACCTGTTCCGCGTCGGCGGCGAGAACGTCGCGCCGGCGGAGGTGGAGGAGGTGCTGCTCGCGCACCCCGCGGTCGCGACCGCGCAGGTGATCGGCGTGCCCGACGCGCGCCTGGGCGAGGTGCCGGCGGCGTACGTGACGCTGCGCGCCGGCGCCGCGGCGACCGAGCGCGAGCTGGCGGAGTACGCGCGGGCGCGGCTCGCCAACTTCCGCGCGCCGCGCTACCTGCGCATCGTCGCCGACTTCGAGGCGATCGGCATGACGGCGAGCGGCAAGGTGCAGAAAGCGCGGCTGCGCGAGCACGCGCTGCGCGAGCTCGGGCTCGACCGGGGCGCGCCGTGACGCGCGCGGTGACCCTGTGCGAGTGCTTCGCCCGCGACGGGCTCCAGCACGAGCCGCGCTTCGTCGCGACCGACACGAAGCGCGCGCTGATCGAGCGCTTCGCTGCGCTCGGGTTCGAGCGCATCGAGGCGACCTCGTACTCGAACCCGAAGGTGGTGCCGCAGTTTGCCGACGCCTCCGACCTGCTGCGGCGGCTGCCGCGGCGGGAGGGCGTGTTCTACAAGGCGACCTGCGCGAACGTGCGCGCGGTCGAGCGCGCGCTGGCCGACCTCGACGCGGGCCACGGCGCCAGCGAGATCAGCCTGCTCGTCTCGGCCACCGAGTCGCACACGCGCACCAACCTGAAGCGCACGCGCGCCGAGCAGTGGGACAACGTCGCCGCGATGGCGGCCGCGGCGCAGGGGCGGTTCCGGATGGTCGGCACGATCTCGGTCGCGTTCGGCTGCCCGTTCGAGGGCGCGGTCGATGCGGCGGTGGTCGTCGTCGACGCCGCGCGCTTTGCCGAACTGGGCGTGAGCCGCGTCGCGCTCGGCGACACCACCGGCATGGCGACGCCGAAATCGGTGCGCGAGATGTTCGCGCGCATCGCGCGCGCGGCGCCGGGCGTGACGCCGATCGCCCATTTCCACGACACGCGCGGCACCGGGCTGGTCAACTACGTCGCCGCGTACGAAGCCGGGGTGCGCCACTTCGACAGCGCGTTCGGCGGCGTCGGCGGCCACCCGGCGCAAGTGAAGTACGGCGAGGGCTACACCGGCAACGTCGCGACCGAGGACCTCGTGAGCCTGTTCGAGTCGCTCGGCATCGGCACCGGGATCGACCTCGACCGGCTGGTCGGGACCGCGCGCTTCTGCGAGGAGGCGCTGGGGCGCGAGCTGCACGGCCGGGTGACGCGCAGCGGCCTGCATCCGGCGCTGGCGCGCGCGGCCTGAGCCGCGCCTAGCGCGCGCGCCCGCCGAGCTGCTCGAGGCGCGCGCGCTCCGACTCGGCGATGCGCTGCGCCGCGGCGAGCACCTCTGCGGCGCGGCCGCACGGCACGAAGCACACCCCGACCTCGTCGGCGAGCACCAGATCGCCGGGCTGCACCTCGATCCCGGCGATCCGCACCGGGACGTTGATCGCGACGGTTTCGATGCGCCACTTGCCGGTGATCGGGCTGACGCTGGAGGACCAGACCGGGTAGCCGATCGAGCGCGAGTGGTCGATGTCGCGCACCGCGCCGTCCACGATCGCGCCCGCCTCGCCGCGGCGCCGGCCGGTCGTGGCCGAGATCGCGCCCATGCTGGAGATGCCCTCCACGCCCTGGATGACGAGGATGTCGCCGGGTTCGGCGAGCGCGTGCGCCTTGCTCTCCCCGAGGCTCGACTTGCCGGTCGCGACGGCCGCGGCGACGCTGCGGTCGAGGCGGCGGTTGAGGACGGTGATCGCCTGGCCGACGATGCGCGCCCGCGGGTCGGTGGGCCGCAGCACCGAACCGGGCACCGCGCCCGCGATGCCGCACTGGTCGAGCGCGTCCGAGGTCATGCCGCTCAGATCATCGAGCGCGCGGAACCCCGCCAGCACGTCCGCGGCGAGGCGGTTCACGCGGCGAACCGTCCTTCCGGCAGCCCGGTGACGCCGGGGCGGGCGGCGAAGACGCTGCCGGCGAGCGGCTGCGCGGCGAGCTGCTCCGGCGTGAGACGCTGGCGCGCCGAGGAGATGAAGAGGGTGTCGAGCGCCGGCCCGCCGAAGCAGCAGCAGGTGGGATTGCTCACCGGCAGCGCGAGCACGCGGTCGCGCCGTCCGGCCGGGGTGTAGCGCACGACGCGCGCGCCGCCGTACTCGGCGTTCCACAGGCAGCCGTCGGCGTCGACGCACGAGCCGTCGGGCCGCCCCGGGTGGCCGGCGGCGTCCACGAACAGCCGCTCGTTCGCGATCGCGCCGGTGTCCATGTCGTAATCGTAAACGAGGATCTGCGCGCGGTAGGTGTCGGCGAAATACATGCGGCGGTTGTCCGGGCTCCACGCGATGCTGTTGGGCACGATGATGCCGCCGCGCAGGCGCGTGCAGCGCAGGTCGGGGTCGAGCCGGTAGAGCGACCCGACCGGCTCGCGGCGCACGTCCGACATGGTGCCGGCGAAGAACCGCCCGCCGCGGTCGCAGCGCCCGTCGTTGAAGCGGTTCTCCGGCAGCGCCGTCTCCGGCGCCGCGATCGGGTCGAGCGCGCCCGTGCGCGGGTCGAGGAAGTGGAGCCCGGAGGCGAGCGCGGCCACCATGCCCTCACCCTGGCGCAGGCAGAAACTGCCGATGACCTCGGGCAGGCGCAGCGCCGTGGTTTCGCCCCGCGCGGGCGAGTGGCGGTAGAGCGCCGGCGCGCGGCTGTCGATCCACCACAGCACCTGCTCGCGCTCGCACCACAGCGTGCACTCGCCGAGCACGTCCTGCGCCGGCACCAGACACTGCCATTCAGTGCGCACCGAGCAGCCTCCGCAGGTCCGCCTCGACGATGAGCCGCGCCGCCTCGGCGGCGAGGCGCCCGAGCGGCCGGCGCCGCGCGAGCGCCAGCACCAGCCGGTTGCGGATCTCGGGCGCGACGAGCGCCGCCATGCCGAGGCGCCCGCGCGCCGCGTGCGGCGCCGCGGCGCTCTCGGGCAGCACGGCGCAGCCGTGCCCGCGCAGCGCCAGCTCGACGAGCGAGCCCACGCTGTCGACCTCGGCGGCCACGTTCACCACCGTGCCCTTCGCCCGGCAGGCGGCCTCCACCACGGCGCGGATCGCGTTGGGCATCGCCGGCAGGAGCAGCGGGTAGCGCCCCAGGTCGGCGACCCGCACGCGCGCGGGCAGGCTGCCCGCCGCGGCGGGCGTGCCGGCGAGCACCAGCCGCTCGCGCAGCAGGGTGCGGTACTCCAGCCGCGGGCTCGGGGGCGGGTCGTACAGGAGCGCGATCTCCAGCCGCCCGAGCAGCAGGGCGTCCCGCAGGCTGGCGCTCAGGCCCTCGGCGATGCTCAGCGCCGCCCGCGGGTAGCGCTGCGCGAAGGCGGCCACCAGGTCGGGCACCAGCACCCGGGCGACGCGCGGCGGGAGCCCGAGCGCGACCCGCCCCGCGGGCTCGGACTTGAGCGCGCGCAGCTCGTCCTGCGCCCGCGCCATCAGCTCGAGCATCGCGTTGCCGTAGGAGAGAAAGCACTTGCCGGCGTCGGTCGGCTCGACGCCGCGCCCGGTGCGGTAGAGGAGATGCTGGCGCAACCCCGTCTCGAGCTGGCGCACCGAGCGGCTGAGCGCCGGCTGCGACACCCCGAGCGTGGCGGCGGCGCGGCTGAAGCTGCCCTGCTCGGCGACGCGGACGAAGAACTCGAGCTGGCGCAGGTTCACGGAGGGGCGGGCGCGCGGCCGGCTGCGATGCACGCTGAGCATATCAGCTTTCCGAGCTATGCCGTTCCCGCGCCTCCCGGGGGGCCTCACAATGCGGCCGCATGGACCTCCCGCAGCCGGCGTGCGACGCGCACGTGCACGTGTTCGGGCCGCAGGCGCGCTTTCCCTACGCGGCCGGGCGCAGCTTCACCCCGCCGGAGGCGCCGAAGGAGGCGCTGTTCGGCCTGCACGCGCGGCTCGGCCTCGCGCGCTGCGTGGTCGTGCAGTCGACCTGCCACGGCTACGACAACCGCGTCACCGCCGACGCGCTCGCCGCGCGGCCGGGCGCCTATCGCGGGGTGGCGCTGCTGCCGCCCGCCGCCGCGCGCGAGGAGCTGGCCTGCCTGGACCGCGCGGGGTTCCGCGGCGTGCGCTTCAACTACATGCGGCACCTCGGGGACGCGGCGCCGGTCGAGGACGTCGTCGCGATGACGGCCAAGCTCGCGGAGCTCGGCTGGCATCTGCAGCTCCACCTCGACCCGGGGCTCATCGGCGGCATGGCGGCGGCGCTCCGGCGCTCGGCCACGCCGGTGGTCATCGACCACATGGGGCGCGTCGACGCGGCGCTCGGCCTCGACCAGCCGCCGTTCCGGCAGCTCCTCGGCCTGATGGAGGACGAGCGCTTCTGGGTGAAGCTGAGCGGGCTGGAGCGCTGCTCGCGCCGCGGCCCCCCGTACGAGGACGCGCTGCCGTTCGCGCGCAAGCTCGCCGCGGAGTTCGGCGGCCGCGTGCTGTGGGGCACCGACTGGCCCCATCCGAACCTGGATCACGCTCCGGACGAGGAGCTGCTGCTCGGGCTCGTCGCCGAGGTCGCGCCGTCGGCCGCGCTGCGCCGGGCGCTGTTGGTCGACAATCCGCAGCGCCTGTACCGATTTTCCGCCTGAGGAGGCATCGATGAGATCGCTCTGGAAGCTCTTCGCCTGCGCCGCCGCGGCGCTCGCGCCGTTCGCCGCGCACGCCCAGGCTTTTCCCTCGAAGCCGGTGAAGCTGATCGTGCCCTTCCCGGCGGGCGGGCCGGCCGACCTCTTCGGCCGCGCGCTGGCGCAGGGCATGGCGGGCGAGCTGGGGCAGCCGGTGATCGTCGAGAACCTCGGCGGCGTCGGCGGCGTGCTCGGCGTCGACCGCGCGGCGAAATCCGACCCGGACGGCTACACCCTCGCGCTGAACAGCGCGTCCACCGTGGCGATCGCGCCGTACGCGTTGGCGAAGATGCCCTACGACGTCAAGAAGGACCTCGCGCTGGTCACCACCGTCGTGCGGGTGCCGGAAGTGCTGGTCGTGCACCCGTCGGTGCCGGTCGACAGCCTCGCGGGGCTGATCGCCTACGCGAAGAAGAATCCCGGCAAGATCAGCTTCGGCTCCGCCGGCGGCGGCAGCATCACCCATCTGGCCGGCGAGCTGCTGAAGAGCGAGGCCGGCGTCGACATGCTGCACGTGCCGTACAAGGGCGCCGCGCCCGCGGTGAACGACCTGCTCGGCGGGCAGGTGCAGTTGGGCATCTTCGACGTGCCGGTGCTGCTCGGCCACATCCGCAGCGGCAAGCTGAAGGCGCTCGCCGTCACCAGCCCGGCGCGCGTCGCCACGCTGCCCGACGTGCCGACCACCGCCGAGGCCGGATACCCGCACGTGACCTCGGACAACTGGTACGGCCTGGTCGCGCCCGCGGCCACGCCGCCCGACGTCCTGAAGCGCATCCACGGCGCCGCCCTCACGGCGCTGCGCAGCCCCGCCGTCGCCGAGCAGTACGCGAAGGTGAGCGGCATCCCGGCCCCGGGGTCGCCCGAGGACTACGCCCGCTTCCTCGCCGCGGAGCAGGCGAAGTGGAGCCGCATCGTGCAGGCGATCGGCTTCAAGCAATAGGGCGCCGGCGAACGGCGGCTCGCCGTCCGCCTGACACGCGCCCGCGTGCGCGGGCGGCGGGACCGTCCCCGCGCGGCCCGCGGCGAAGCGGCCGTGGCGGCGAACGCCGGAACGGCGAACGGCGGCCGCCGTGACATACGGCTCGGCGCAGCGAAGGCATTTTCCACGTCGCCGCCGCGATCGCGCCGCGCGCCACCGCGCTTTTGATCTGGGTCACCGCGCCTCGGAAGGCATGAGCGGACAAAGGCGCCCAGGATTCCTGGAGAGGGCGCGGCCATGCCGAAGCGGGGAAGGATTGCCGTGGTGAACCGTCTGCTCTGCGCCGCGCTTGCGCTCGGCGCGGGGCTGAGCGGCGCCGCGCGGGGCGAGGACGGAGTCACGGCGACCGAGGTCCGCCTCGGTCAGAGCGCCCCGCTCACCGGGCCGTTCGCCGCGCTCGGCACGGCGAACCGCGACGGCGCGCTGCTCTACCTGGAGCACGTGAACGGGCAGGGCGGGGTGCACGGGCGGCGCATCGTCCTCACGTCGCTGGACGACGGGTACGACGCCGCGCGCGCCGAGGCGAACGCGATCCGCCTGGTGCGCGAGGACCGCAGCTTCGCGCTCTTCAGCGTCAACGGGACGCCCACCGCGCTCAAGGCCCTCGCGGTGGCCGAGCGCGACGGCGTGCCGTTCCTGTTTCCGTTCAGCGGCGCGGCGGTGCTGCGCAAGCCGAGCCGGCTCGCCTTCCACGTGCGCGCGTCGTACGCGGAGGAGATGACGCGGCTGGTCGAGCAGGCGGCCGGCAACGGCGCCAAGCGCCTCGCGGTCGCCTATCTGGACAACGCCTTCGGCAAGGAAGGGCTCGCCGCCGCCGAGCGCGCGCTCGCCGGCTACGGTCTGAAGCCGGTCGCGACCGCGCCGCTCGACCCGGCGCAGCCGGATCTCCAGGGCGCGGCGAAGCAGATCGCCGCGGGGCAGCCCGAGACCATCCTCGTCTCCTCGGCGGGCGCGTCGGTGCCGGGGTTCATCGACGCCTACCAGAAGCAGGGGCACTTCGCCCAGTTCTACTGCCTGTCGGTGGTGAACAACGAGCATCTCGTCAAGGTGCTCGGCGAGCGCGCGCACGGGATCGTGGTCGCGCAGGTGGTGCCTTTCCCCTGGGACAAGCGCGAAGCGATCACGCGCGAGTACCACGCGCTGCTCGCGGCCAAGGGCGACCGGCCCTCGTTCCCCCACCTCGAGGGCTACGTGTCGGCCAAGGTCCTGGTCGAGGGCCTGCGGCGCGCGGGGCCCAAGCTGACCCGCGCCGGGCTGCTCGCCGCGCTCGAGGAAATGCGCGCGGTCGACCTCGGCGGCGTGGTCGTCACCTTCTCGCGCCAGGACCACAACAACGCCACGGCGCTGGTGGACCTCACGATCGTCGGCCGCAGCGGCCAGTTCGTCCGCTGACGCGGCCGGCGCCGCCGCGCCGGCCGGGGGGCGAGCGCGGGCGAGGCCGCCGCCCGCATTCGTTTGATCTCGGTCATGTCGGGCCGTAAGCGGCGCGCGCTACCCTGCGCGCGATGCCGGGCGCCGCCCGGCGACCGCGAAGCAGGCGCCATGAGTGCACCGGCCGACTACGAAGACCTCCTCTACGACCAGCGCGACGGCGTCGTCACCATCACCATCAACCGCCCCGCCAAGCACAACGCTTTCCGCGGCAAGACCTGCGACGAGCTGCTGCACGCCTTCGGGCGCGCCGGCTGGGACAGGACGGTCGGCGTGATCGTGCTCACCGGCGCCGGGACCAAGGCGTTCTGCACCGGCGGCGACCAGTCCGCCCACGCGGGCTCGTACGACGGGCGCGGCACGATTGGCCTGCCGATGGAGGAGCTGCACGGCATCATCCGCGGCGTCCCGCAGCCGGTGATCGCGAAGGTGCGCGGCTACGCGATCGGGGGCGGCAACGTGCTCGCCACGATCTGCGACCTGACGATCGCGGGCGAGAGCGCGCAGTTCGGCCAGGTCGGCCCGAAGATGGGGTCGGTGGACCCGGGCTTCGGCACCGCCTACCTCGCGCGCATCGTCGGGGAGAAGAAGGCGCGCGAGATCTGGTACCTCTGCCGGCGCTACTCCGCGCGCGAGGCGCTCGAGATGGGGCTCGTCAACAAGGTCGTGCCGGACGACCAGCTCGACGCCGAGGTGGACGCCTGGTGCCGCGAGATCGTCGAGCGCAGCCCCACCGCGATCGCGATCGCGAAGCGCTCGTTCAACGCGGACTCGGATGCGATCGCCGGGATGGCGGGGCTCGGCCTGCAGGCGCTCCGGCTCTACTACGACACCGAGGAATCGAAGGAAGGGGTGCGCGCGTTCACCGAGAAGCGCAAGCCCGACTTCCGCCGCTACGTCAAGTAAGAACCGCGGCCGCCCGCGCGGGCGGCACGCGCCGCGGCGGCGCCGCCAGCACACAACCCAGAGGAGGGGATCGTCATGTTGAGCAGCTCAGGCAGGATCGGCATCGCGGCGCTCGTCGCCGGCGCGACGCTGTCGTGGACCGCGCTCGCGCAGGAGCCGATCAGGATCGGGTACGCAGCCGACATGTCCGGCGTGTGCGGGCCGCTCGTCGACGGCGCGACCAAGGCCTTCCGGCTCGGCGTCGAGGAGCTGAACAAGGCGGGCGGGCTCGTCGGGCGCAAGATCGAGGTGATCGAGCGCGACACCAAGACCAAGCCGGACGAGGGCGCGCGCGAGGTGCGCGACCTCATCGTCAACCACAAGGTGGACATGATCACCGGCGTGTGCTCCTCGGCGGTGCTGCTGGCCGAGACGGCGGTGTCGGCCGAGTTCAAGGTGCCCTTCTACACCGCGATCGGCGCCACCCAGACCGCGAACATCGAGAAGTGGCAGCCGTACTACTGGCAGACCCAGCCGAACGCGCTCATGGAGGCGGTGGCGGCGGCGGAGTACGTCGCGCGCAACAAGGACTGGAAGAAGATCGTCCCGCTCGCCTACGACTACGAGTGGGGCCACACCTCGGTGAACGCCTTCGCCGCACACCTCAAGAAGCTGCGCCCGGACGTCGAGATCGCGCCCATGGTGCCGGTCAAGCTCGGCGAGACCAATCTCACCTCCTACATCACCGCGGTGCTGGCGCAGAAGCCGCACGCGGTGTACGGCGCGATCTTCGGCGGCGGCCTGGTGAACCTGGTCAAGCAGGGCAAGAGCTTCGGGTTCTTCGACCAGACCAACCTGGTGACCCTGACCACGGTCGACTTCCTGCAGAGCATGGCCGGCGACATGCCCGACAAGGGCATGTACGGCTTCTCGCGCGCGCCGTTCTACGCGCTGCTCGACAACCCCAAGGCGAAGGCGTTCGTGGACGTCTTCCGCGCCCGCTACGGCAAGGACCCCGACGACTGGGCGGTGCTCGCTTATGACGGCCTGATGTTCTACGCCGCGGCGGTGCGGCAGGCGAAGAGCGCGAAGGCCGACGACGTCATGAAAGCGGTCACCTCGATCAAGTACGACGGGCTGCGCGGCACGATGACGGTGCGGGCGCTCGACGGCCAGATGAACGCGCCCTCGTGGGTCGGCAAGGTCGGCAAGGACGCGCGCTACCCGTACATGGTGCTGCAGGACATCGTGCGCATCGGCGCCGACCGCACCATGCAGAGCGAAGAGGCGGTCAAGGCGCTGCGCGCCAAAGCCAAGTAGCGCCTCTCCCGCACGCCTGACCGGGGGCTGCGCCCGCCCCCGGCGGGGCGCCGCCGCGCGATGGTCGCCGTCCAAATCGTCAACGGCCTGATGGAAGGCATGATGCTCTTCCTGATCGCCTCCGGCCTGACGCTGATCTTCGGCATCACGCGCATCGTCAACTTCGCGCACGGCTCGCTCTACATGCTGGGCGCGTTCCTCACCCACGAGCTGGTCGCCCGCATCGCGCCCGGGACGCTCGGCGGCTTCGCCGTCGCGGTGCTGCTCGCCGCGCTGGCGGTCGCCGTATTCGGCACCCTGTTCGAGCTGCTGGTGCTGCGCCGCATCTACGCGGCCGACGAGGTGATGCAGCTCATCATCACCGTCGCGCTGGTGCTGGTGGTGCGCGACCTGGTGCAGATGGTGTGGGGGCGCAACGACGTCGTCGTGCCGATGCCGGCGGCGCTCGCCGGCGCGCTGCGGGTCGGCGGCAGCTACTTCCCGGTGTTCCAGCTCGCGATCTTCGGCGCCGGCGTCGCGGTGCTCGCGCTGATGGTGGCGGTCATCCGCTACACCCGCGCCGGGATCCTGCTGCGCGCCGCGACCGACGACCGCGGCATGGTGGCGCTGCTCGGCATCAACCAGGCGCGCATCTTCACCGGGGTGTTCGCGGTCGGATCGTTCCTCGCCGGGCTCGCCGGCGGGCTCGCGGCGCCGTTCGGCAACATCAACTACCTGCTCGACACCACGGTGATCGTCACCGCCTTCATCGTGGTGGTCATCGGCGGGCTCGGCAACCTGTACGGCGCGCTCGCCGCCGCGCTCGCGGTGGGCGTGCTGAAGGGGCTCGGGGTGCTCTACTACCCGCGGCTCTCGATGGTGCTCATCTTCCTGATCATGGCCGGGGTGCTGATCGTGCGCTCGCTCGGCCGGCAGACGGTCGGCAAGTGAGCGCGCCGGACGCGGGGGCGGTGCAGTGGCGGCTGGTCGCGCCGGCGGTCCTCGGCACCGCGCTCCTGCTCGCCGCGCTCGGCCAGGGCGCCGCGCTGGTGATCACCGACGTCCTGATCATGGTGCTGTTCGCCGCGAGCCTCAACCTGCTGATGAGCTACGGCGGCATGGTTTCCTTCGGCCATGCCGCGTACTTCGGGCTCGGCGCGTACGGGCTCGCGCTCCCGCTCGCCAAGCTGGGCGCGCCGGTGTGGGCGGGCGTCGCGCTCGGGCCGCTCGCGGCGGCGCTCGGCGCGCTCCTCTTCGGCGCGCTGTGCGTGCGCCTGACCCACATCTACTTCGCGATGCTCACGCTCGCGTGCAGCGAGATCACCTACACCATCCTCTTCCAGGCCTACGACTACACCGGCGGCGACACCGGCATCACCAAGTTCATGGCGCCGCGCTTCGGGCTCGACCCGCGCCTGTTCGGCGTCCTGGTTCTGGTGATCGTGAGCGCGTGCCTGCTGGCGCTGTGGCGCGCGGTGCACTCCCCGCTGGGCCTCGCGATCCGGGCGGTCGGCGAGGAGCCGCACCGCGCCGCCGCGCTCGGGTACGCGCCCCGCACCGTGCAGCTCGCCGCGTTCGTGATCGCCGGCACGCTGGCGGGCGTCGCCGGCACGCTGTTCGCGGTCTACCAGGGCAACGCCTTCCCGGACTACGCCGGCATCGGCTTCACCCTCGACGCGCTGGTGATGGTGGTGATCGGCGGGTTGCACAGCTTCGCGGGCGGAATCTACGGCGCGGTGATCTACACGCTGCTGAAGACTTTCGTGTCGCGCTACGTCGCGGCCTGGGAGCTGGTGATCGGCCTGATCCTGCTCGGGGTCGTCCTGGCGTCGCCCGCGGGCGTGGCCGGCGCGGTCCGCCGGGTCGGGCGCGCGCTGCGCGGGGAGCGGGCGTGAGCGAATCGCCGCTGCTCGTCGCGCGCAACGTCAACAAGGCCTACGGGCGCTTCGTCGCGCTCGGCGGCGTCGACATGTCGCTGCGGCGCGGGGAGCGGCGCGCCCTGATCGGCCCCAACGGCGCCGGCAAGACGACCTTCATCAGCGTGCTGGGCGGCCAGCAGGCGGGCGGCGCGGGCGGGTCGGTGCACTTCGACGGGCGCGACATCTCAGGGGCGGCGCCGCAGGCGATCGCGCGCCTCGGGATCGGCCGCACGTTCCAGATCAGCCGCACGTTCCGCAAGCTCACCGTGCTCGAGAACATGCTCGCGGCGCTGCTCGGCGCGGCGGGCGGCGGGCTCGGCCTGGGCGGCCGGCGGCTGGACGCGCTGCGCGCGCCGGCGCGCGCGATGCTGGACGAGGTCGGGCTGGGCGCGCTCGCCGGCGCGCCGGCCGACGCGATCAGCCACGGCGACCGCAAGCGCCTCGAGTTCGGCATGGTCCTCGCGACGCGCCCGCGGCTGCTGCTGCTCGACGAGCCCACCGCGGGCATGGGCCTCGCCGAGCGCGGCGCGCTGATGGAGATGATGATGCGGCACGTCGCCGCGCGCGGGATCACGCTGCTGTTCGTGGAGCACGACATCGACATCGTGTTCCGCTTCGCCGACCTGATCACGGTGATGGCGCGCGGCCGCACCTTCGCCGAGGGCACGCCGGCCGAGATCGCCGCGGACCGCGCGGTGCAGGACGCGTACCTCGGCGCGCGGCACTGACCATGCTCGAGATCCGCGACCTGCACGCCGCCTACGGGCGCAGCGCGGCGCTGCACGGGGTGAACCTCGCGGTCGCGCCCGGGGAGGTGGTGTGCCTGATCGGGCGCAACGGCGTGGGCAAGACGAGCACCCTGCGCGCGGTGGTCCAGGAGCTGGTGCACGTCACCGGCGGGGCGGTGCTGCACGAGGGCGTCAGCCTGGTCGGCCTCGCGCCGCACCAGGTGATCGGGCGCGGCATCGGCTACGTGCCGGAGGACCGCCGCGTGTTCGCGAGCCTGACGGTGGCGGAGAACCTGCGCGTGCCGGCGCGCGCGCCGCGCGGCGCGGCCTCACGCTGGACGATCGACGCCGTCTACGACCTGTTCCCCCAGCTGCGCGAGTACCGCGGCCGCGTCGCCGGCGTCATGAGCGGCGGGGAGCAGCAGATGCTCTCGATCGCCCGCTCGCTCCTCACCAACCCGCGCCTGCTCCTGCTCGACGAGCCGCACGAGGGCCTCGCCCCCAAGGTGGTGGACGAGATCATCGCCGCGCTCCTCAGGCTGAAGGGCGAGGGGGTCTCGATGCTCGTCTCGGAGCAGTCGGTGCGCACGATCAAGGCCTGCGCCGACCGCGTGTACGTCATCGACCGCGGCGTCACGGTGTACGAGGGCACGCCCGCGCAGTTCGAGGCCGACCCGGACATCGCCCGGCGCTACCTGATGGTCGCGGAGCAGGGCGGCTGAGGTGTTCGAGCGCGCGGTCGCGATGCGCTACACTCGGGCCGCGGATCCGGGAGCACGCCGCGGCGCGCCGCGCGGCGCCGCTGGCGCGGGCCGCGCGCTGCCTGTCTCCTTCCACGATCTTTGCGCGAGGATGCCCCGATGATCCTGAACGACGAACAGCGCATGGCGCGCGACACCGCGCGCGAGTTCGCCCGCCGCGAGCTCGCGCCGCACTCGGCCGAGTGGGACCGCACCGCGACCTTCCCGCGCGCCGCGGTGCAGGCGCTCGGGGCGCTCGGGTTCATGGGCGTCACCGTGCCGCCGGAGTGGGGCGGGGCCGGCCTCGACTACGTCGCCTACTCGCTCGCGCTCGAGGAGGTGGCCGCCGGCGACGGCGCGGTGTCGACGGTGATGAGCGGGCACAACTCCGTCGGGTGCATGCCGCTCCTCGAGTACGGCAGCCCGGCGCAGAAGGAGAAGTACCTGAAGCCGATGGCGCGCGGGAAGATGCTGTCCGCGTTCTGCCTGACCGAGCCGCAGGGCGGGTCCGACGCCTCCGGGCTGCGCACGCGCGCGACCCGCACCGCGGACGGCTGGGTGCTGAACGGCACGAAAGTGTTCATCACCAGCGGCAGCACCGCGGAGGTCGCGCTCGTGTTCGCGGCGTCCGACCCGGCCGCGGGCAAGCGCGGCATCAGCGCGTTCATCGTCGAGACCGCCAACCCCGGCTACAAGGTGGCGCGGGTCGAGAAGAAGATGGGCCAGAACGCCTCGGACACCTGCGAGATCGTCCTCGAGGATGCGCGCCTTCCCGCCGACGCGCTGCTCGGCACCGAGGGCGGCGGCTACCGCATCGCGCTCGCGAATCTGGAGGGCGGGCGCATCGGCATCGCCTCCCAGTGCATCGGCATGGCGCGCGCGGCGCTCGAGATCGCGCTCGGCTACGCGCGCGAGCGCATCACCTTCGGCAAGCCGATCATCGAGCACCAGGCGGTGGCGTTCCGGCTCGCCGACATGGCCACCTCCATCGAGGCCGCCCGGCAGCTCGTGCACCACGCGGCGGCGCTGCGCAGCGCCGGGCTGCCGTGCCTCAAGGAGGCGTCGATGGCGAAGCTCTTCGCCTCCGAGATGGCCGAGCGCGTGTGCTCGGACGCGCTCCAGACGCTCGGCGGCTACGGCTACGTCGCCGACTACGGCGTCGAGCGCATCTACCGCGCGGTGCGCGGGGCGAAGATCTACGAGGGCACGAACGACATCCAGCACCTCGTGATCAGCCGGGCGATCGCGGGCGAGTGACCGCGCGCGCGCGGCCGAGCTGAGGCGTCGATGCAGGCTGTCCGGGTGCTGCGCTTCGGGGAGCCCGAGGACCTCGCGCTGGTCGAGGTCCCGGCGCCGGCGCCCGGGCCGGACGAGGTCCTGATCGAGGTGCACGCGTGCGGCGTGAACTTCCCCGACCTGCTGGTCGCGCGCGGCGAGTACCAGATCCTCGCGCCGCTGCCCTTCAGCCCGGGCAAGGAGGTCGCGGGCATCGTGCGTTCGGTGGGCGCGGGCGTGACCGCGCTCGCGCCCGGCCAGCGCGTCGCCGCGCAGGTCGAGAACGGCGGCTACGTGGAGCAGCTCGTCGTGCGCGCGGCGACGGTGTACCCGCTCCCCGACGGGATGGATTTCGCGACCGGCGCGGCCCTCGGGCTCACCTATCTCACCGCGCACTTCGCGCTCGTCGAGCACGGCCGCTTCCGCCCCGGCGAGTGGGTGCTCGTGACCGGCGCGAGCGGCGGGGTGGGGAGCGCGGCCGTGCAGCTCGCCAAGGCGCTCGGCGGCCGCGTGCTGGCGGGCGTCGGGACCGCGTCGAAGGCGGACTTCGTGCGCGCGCTGGGGGCGGACGCGGTGATCGACCTCGCGCGCGGCGGGCTGCGGGACGGCCTGCGCGCGGAGGTGCGCGCGCTGACCGGCGGGCACGGCGCCGACGTGGTGGTCGAGAACGTCGGGGGCGAGGTGTTCGAGGCCTGCCTGCGCGCGCTCGCGTGGTCCGGCCGCATCGTCGTGGTGGGGTTCGTCGGCGGCGCGTTCCCGACCCTCCGCGCGAACTATCTCCTGATCAAGAACATCACCGCCTCGGGCCTGCACTGGAGCGACTACCGCGAGCGCGACCCGGCGTGGGTGCGGCGCGTGCAGGAGGCGCTCCACGACCTGTGGCGCGAGGGCAAGCTGAAGCCCGCGGTCGCCGCGGTCTACCCGCTCGAGCAGGCGGCCGTCGCGCTGCGCAGGATGGCGCAGCGCGGAGTCCGCGGTAAGCTCCTCCTCGCCACCCGGGCCGGCGTCGCCGGCGGGCTCGCGCTGCGCGCGCCCGATTGACGGCGGGTCCCGGCCGGCCGCGCCGGGAGCGGGCACGGGCGAGGCGGCGACCGGTTCGGGGGAGCGAAGGAGGAGAGCATGGCGTTCGAGATCTACCTGTCCGAGGCGCGCCGGCGCGCGGAGCAGGCGCGCGGCCTGTGGCCGAACCGGATCCTGACCGACTACCTGGACGCGGCGGTCGGGGCGCGTCCCGAACAGGTCGCGATCACGGGCACGAACAGCGCCACCGGCGAGCGGACCACGCTCACCTACGCCGCGCTCGCCCGGCGCGTGGAGCGGATCGCGCTCGGGCTCGCGGCGCTCGGCGTGCAGCCGGGCGAGGTGGTGTCGTTCCAGCTGCCGAACTGGTGGCAGTACCCGGCGCTCTACCTCGCGTGCGTGCGCATCGGTGCGGTCGCGAACCCGCTGATGCCGATCTTCCGGCAGCGCGAGCTGCGCTACATGCTGAACTTCGCCGAGTCGCGCGTGGTGATCGTGCCCGCGCGCTACCGCGATTTCGACTACGCCGCGATGCTCGCGGAGATCCGGCCGGACCTCACGACCGTGCGCCACGGGTTCGTGGTCGGCGGCGAGGGCGCGCAGTCCTTCGAGCGGCACTTCCTCGAGCGCGCGTGGGAGCAGGAGGCCGACGCCCGCGCGCTCTTCGCGGCGCGGCGGCCGGACCCGAACGCGCTCACCGAGCTGCTCTACACCTCGGGCACGAGCGGGGAGCCGAAGGCGGTCATGCACGTCTCCAACACCCTGCTCGCCATGGCGCTGCGGTACATCGACTGGGTGCGGCTCACCCCGCGCGACGTCGTGTTCATGGCCTCGCCCCTCGCGCACCAGACCGGGTTCGTGTACGGGATGACGATCCCGGTGGTGCTCGGGACCACGCTCGTCCTGCAGGACGTCTGGTCCGCCCCGGACGCCGCGCGGCTCATCCAGGCCGAGGGCGCCACCTTCACCATGGCCTCGACGCCGTTCCTGTCCGACCTGGCCGGCAACGAGGCGGTGACCCGGGAGGCGGTGAAGACGCTGCGCACGTTCGTGTGCGCGGGCGCGCCGATCCCGAGCGTGATCGTGCAGAAGGCGACCGAGCGGCTGGGCATCGAGGTGCTCTCGTGCTGGGGCATGACCGAGAACGGGGCGGTGACGATCGCCCGCCCGGGCGACCCGCCGGAGAAGATCTTCGGCACCGACGGGCGCGCCATCGGCGGCATGGAGGTGCGCGTGGTGGACGCGGACGGGGCCCCGGCGCCGACCGGCACGGTCGGCCGCCTGCAGGCGCGCGGCACGTTCACCTTCGTCGGCTACCTGAAGAAGCCGGAGCTCAACGCCTGGGACGAGGAAGGCTGGTTCGAGACGGGCGACCTCGCGCGCATGGACGCGGACGGCTACATCCGCATCACCGGCCGCACCAAGGACGTGATCATCCGCGGCGGCGAGAACGTTCCCGTCGTCGAGATCGAGAACGTGCTGTACCGCCACCCCAAGGTGCAGGACGTGGCGGTGGTGGCGATGCCCGATCCGCGGCTCGGCGAGCGCGCCTGCGCGTTCGTGGTGCCGCGCGCGGGCGAGCGCCCCACCTTCGAGGAGCTGACCGCCTTCCTGGCGCAGGAGGGAATGGCCAAGAACTACTGGCCCGAGCGCGTCGAGCTGGTGGAGGCGATGCCGCGCACCCCCTCGGGCAAGATCCAGAAGTTCAAGCTGCGCGAGGCGGCGGCGCGGTTCGGCCCCGGGGCGCAATGACCTACCGCAACCTCCTCGTCGAGCGCGCCGACGGCCTGGCGGTCGTCACGCTCAACCGCCCGGAGAAGATGAACCCGCTCGACGGGGGCATGGTGCGCGAGCTGCGCGAAGCGGCCGCCGCCCTCGAGCGCGACGCGGACACGGGCGTGGTGATCGTCACCGGCGCGGGCCGGGCGTTCTCCGCCGGCGGCGACCTCGCCGGCTACCTGAAGCTCTACCGCTCGCCGGTCGAGTTCCGCGCGTTCCTGCAGGCCTTCCACGACCTGCTCGCGGCGCTCGAGGCCTCGGCGAAGATCTACCTCGCCGCCGTGAACGGCTACTGCGTCGCGGGCGGGCTGGAGCTCGTGCTCGCGTGCGACCTGGTGCTGGCCGGGGAGGGCGCGCAGATCGGCGACGGCCACCTCAACTTCGGCCAGCTCCCCGGGGCGGGCGGCTCGCAGCGGCTGCCGCGCGCGATCGGCGTCCTGCGCGCGAAGCGCCTGATGTTCTCCGGCGAGCTCCTGCCCGCGCGCGAGTGCGAGCGCATCGGGCTGGTCGGCGAGGTGGTCCCCGACGCGCAGCTCATGGCGCGGGCGCGGGAGATCGCCGCCCGCCTGCTCGCCGGCAGCCGCACGGGGCTCACCGGGATGAAGCGCCTGGTGAACGCCGGCATGGAGGGGTCGCTCGCGGCGGGCCTCGCCCTGGAGATGGACTACGTGCACCGCTACGCCACGACCGACCCGGACGCGACCGAGGGCCTGCTCGCCTTCGCCGCGAAGCGCCGGCCGGTCTACCGGAAGGGCGGAGCGGGCTAGGGCGAGGCGGCGCGATGTGGACGCTGCGCGACCGGTACTGCATCGCCGGCATCGGCGAGACCGCCTATACGAAGGCGTCGGGGCGGACGGTGCTCGACCTCGCCTCCGAAGCGTGCCTCAAGGCGGCCGCGGACGCCGGACTCGCGCCCGAGGCCATCGACGGCATCGTGAGCTTCCACTTCAACGACTCGGTGCCGGCGACCGCGGTCGCGACCAGCCTCGGGATTCCGGCCGTCCGGTACGCGGTCGATTTCGCGGGCGGCGGCAACGCGGCGAACCTGATCGTGCTCGCCGCGGCGGCCGCCATCGAGGCGGGGCTCGCGACCAGCGTCCTGTGCTACCGCGCGATGAACGGCCGCTCGGGCTTCCGCCTCGGCGGCGGGCGCGAGCTCTCGGCGCGCGGCGTCACCCAGTTCACCGCGCCGTTCGGCTGGGTCACCTATCCCCAGGCGATGGCGATGTGGTGCCGGCGGCACATGCTCGCGTACGGCACCACCAGCGAGCAGCTCGCGGCGGTGGCGATCACCTGCCGCGCGAACGCGGCGCTCAACGAGCGCGCGATGCAGCGCGCGCCGATCACGCTCGACGACTACCTCGGCTCGCGCATGATCGTGGAGCCGTTCCGGATGCTCGACATCTGCCTCGAGAGCGACGGCGCGTGCGCGGTCCTGGTGACCGCCGCGGCGCGCGCGCGCGACCTGGCGCAGCGGCCGGTGTACATCCTGGGCGGCGCCTACGGCGGCGGGCCGAACCAGGGCGACGACCTCTTCGACGCGCTGCGCTGGCCCGACCACGCGCACAACTACAGCCGGTACATCGCCGCCGACCTCTGGCGCAGCGCCGGGGTGGGGCCGGGCGACGTGGACGTGGCCGAGATCTACGACTGCTTCACCTACAGCGTGCTCATGCAGCTCGAGGGCTTCGGCTTCTGCGGCGAAGGCGAGGGCGGGCCGTTCGTGCAGGACGGGCGCATCGCGCGCGACGGCGCGCTCCCGGTCAACACGCACGGCGGGCTGCTCTCCGAGGCCTACATCCACGGCCTGAACCACGTGCTCGAGGCGGTGCGCCAGCTGCGCGGCGCGGCGGGCGCACGCCAGGTGCCCGGCGCGGAGATCGCTTTCACGAGCGCCGGCGCGATGACGTGCGGCAGCGCGATGGTGCTGCGGCGCTAGGGCCATGGGCGACTACGCGCAGCCGCTCCCGGTTCCCGACCCCGACTCGGCGCCGTTCTGGGCCGCCTGCCGCGAGCACCGGCTCGTGCTCCAGAAGTGCGCGGCGTGCGGCGCGGTCCGCTACCCGCCCGGCCCGCGCTGCCCGCGCTGCCGCGCGCGCGAGGCGGTGTGGATCGAGGCGGCCGGGCGCGGCAGGGTGTACAGCTGGATCGTGGTGAACCACCCGGTGCCGAAGGAGGTCTACGCCGCCGAGGTCCCGTACGTGGTGGCCCTGATCGAGCTGGACGAAGGGGTGCGCATGGCGAGCAACATCGTCGGCTGCGCGCCGTCGGCGGTGCGCGGCGACCTGCGCGTCGAGGTCGTCTTCGACGACGTTGCGCCGGGCACCACGCTGCCGCGCTTCAAGCCGGCTCCGGACGAGACACGATGAAACAGACCGAACCCTTCTTCGGGCGCTCGGCCGCGCTGGCGCGGTTCGAGCGCATGACGCGCGCCGAGCTCGACGCGCTGCTCCTCGCCAAGCTGCGGCGCCAGCTCGAGCGCGCGTGGCACACGAACCCGTTCTACCGGCGCAAGCTCGAGGCGGCGCGCCTGCGCCCCGAGGGCCTGCGCACCCTCGCGGACCTGCGGCGCATTCCGCTCTCCACCAAGGACGAGTTCCTCGCCGACCAGCTGGCCGCGCCGCCGTTCGGGACGCGCCTCGGCGTGCCGCGCGCGGAAGTGGTGCTCGTCAACATGACCGGCGGCACCTCGGGCAAGGGGCAGGAGATCTACGGCCGCACCCAGCACGACGTCGCGCTGCAGGGTTTCCTCCACTACCTGCCGTGGTACATGGCCGGCCTGCGTCCGGGGCAGATGGCGCTCAACTGCGTGCCGACCGGCGGCGTCACCACCGGCGGGTGGGGGCCGCCCGAGGGCTTCCGCCTCGCGGGCGCGACCGCGGTGCACGCGGGCGGCGCCATCGGCACCGACGCGAAGGTCGACCTCCTGCAGCGGCTCGGCGAGCTGCACTTCATCTACGCCTCGACCAACTACATGCACACGCTCACCGAGGCGTTCCGCCGGCGCGGCATCCGGCCGGCGGACCTGCTTCCGATGATGCGCGGCATCTTCCTCGTCGCGGAGGGCTATCCCGCGGAATGGGCGCACGGGATCGAGGACGCGTGGCAGTGCCGCGTGCACGAGGGCTACGGCAGCACCCAGGGCGCCGGCTTCGTCTGCGCCACCTGCGAGCACGGCGCGGTGCGCGCGGACGCGCGCCGCGGCCAGATGCACCTCTTCGAATGGCTGAACTACGCCGAAGTCGTCGACCCGGACAGCGGCGAGCCGGTGGCGCCCGGGGAGGAGGGCGAGATCGTGCTCACCAACCTCGACATCCAGGGCTCGCCGGTGCTGCGCTTCGCCACGCGCGACCGGGGCCGGTGGTTCCCGCATGACGCGTGCGACTGCGGGCGGCCGTGGCACTGCATCGAGGCGGGCGGCGTGGGCCGCTACGACGACATGCTCAAGATCCGCGGCAACAACGTGTGGCCGCTGACGGTGGACCAGGTCGTCTTCGCGCACCCGGAGGTGGCCGAGTACAGCGGCCGGGTGTTCGTCGACGCGGCGGGGCGCACCGAGGTCGAGATCCGGCTCGCGCTCAAGGCCGAGGCGCTCGGCATGCCGGCGGAGGCGCAGGCGCGGCTCCTCGCCGGGATCCGCGACGGCATCAAGGACCGGACGAACGTGCTGATGACGCTGCGCGTGGTGCCGGCCGCGGAGCTGCCGGAGTACGTCTACAAGGCGCGGCGCTGGAGCGACGAGCGCAAGAGCGGCTACGCCGCGCAGCGATAGCGGAGGCGAACCGATGGACGACGAGGCGCGGATCCTGGAGACGCTCCGGCGCGAGGCCGAGCGGCTGCTCGCGAGCCCCGACGCGCTGATGCGCAGCCAGTACCAGCACCTGTACGGCCGCATCACCGCGCTGATCGCCGCGCGGGCGAGCGCGGCGCAGCCGGACGCGCCGGAGTGAGCGGGGGGGCAGGCGTGGCGCGGCTGCAGGACAGGGTGGCGATCGTGACCGGCGGCGCCTCCGGCCTCGGGGCGGCGACGGTGCGGCGCTTCGTCGCGGAAGGCGCGCGCGTGACGATCGCCGACATCGACGCGGGGCGCGGCGCGGAGCTCGCGCGCGAGCTCGGCTCCGCCGCGCACTTCGTGCGCTGCGACCACACCGAGCGCGCCCAGTGCCGCGCCGCGGTCGAGGCGACGCTCGCGCGCTTCGGCGCGCTCGACATCCTGCACAACAACGCCGGCGGGCCGTTCGCCGGCCCGGTGGAGTCCGCCGACGACGCGACGCTCGCGCGCGTGATCGGCGTCAACCTCGTGGGCGCGTTCCGGATGACGCAGGAGGCGCTCCCCGCGCTGCGCGCGGCGGGCGCACAGCGCGCGGGCGGCGCGGTGATCCTGTTCACCTCGTCGCTGCAGGGGATCAAGGCGCGGCCGAACTACACCGTCTACACCGCCTCCAAGCACGGCATCGTCGGCCTGGTGAAGGGGCTCGCGCTCGAGCTCGCGCCGGCCAACATCCGCGTGAACGCGATCTGCCCGACGGTCACCGAGACGCCGATGCTGCCGCGCTTCCTGCCCGGCATGGCCGGCGACATGGAGGAGGCGCGCCGGCGCTTTCGCGCGAGCATCCCGCTCGGCCGCATGCCCGAGCCGGTGGACACCGGCAACGCCGCGGTCTTCCTCGCCTCCGACGAGGCGCGCATGATCACCGGCATCGCGCTGCCGCTCGACGGCGGCCAGATGGCGGGCTGAGCGCGCGGGCGCGCCGTGGACGCATTCCCGTCGCTGCGCCTGGACGGACAGGTCGCGCTCGTCACCGGCGGCGGGGGCGGGCTCGGGGGCCTGGCGGCGCGCGCGTTCGCCGCGGCCGGGGCGGACGTCGTGGTGGTCGGCCGGACGGAGGCCAGCCTGGACGCGGCCGCGGACGCGGTGCGCGCGTACGGCCGGCGCGCGGCGGCGATCGTCGCGGACGTCACGCAGAGCCGCGACGTGGACCGGATGGTCGCGCAGGCGGCGGGCGAGTTCGGGCGCATCGACATCCTGCTCAACAACGCGGGCGTCATGGCGCCGCAGACCCTGCTCGAGCTGACCGACGAGGACTGGCGCCGCGCCATGGACACGAGCGCGACCGGCGCGTTCTACTGCGCGCGCGCCGTCGCGCCGGTGATGCTGCGCCAGCGTGCGGGCGCGATCATCAACATGGGCTCGATCCTGGCGGCGCGCGGGATGGCGCGGCGCAGCGCTTACGCGGCGGCGAAGGGGGCGGTGGCGAACTTCACGCGCGCGCTCGCGCTCGAGCTCGGGCCGCACGGCATCCGGGTGAACGCCATCGGGCCGACGGTCATCGTGACCGACCTCAACCGCGAGCTGGTGCGCACGCAGCCGCAGCTCTACCAGGCCGTCCTCGACCGCACCGCGCTCGGCCGCCTCGGGGAGCCCGAGGACATCGCCGGGGCGCTCGTGTTCCTCGCCTCGCCCGCCGCGCGCTTCATCACCGGGCAGACGCTGTTCGTCGACGGCGGCTACACGGCCGGCTGAACGATCGTCACAGCGCCGGCCACACCCCGCCGGTGACGGCGAGGATCTCGCCGGTGATGTAGGCGGACTCGTCGCTCGCGAGGAAGAGCGCGGCGTTGGCGACGTCGGCCGGCTCCCCGATCCGCTGCAGCAGCGGCTTGGCCGCGTAGCGCGCCAGCTCCTCCGGCGGCATCCGGCTCACCACCGTCGTGCGGATGGTGCCGGGGGCGATGCAGTTCACGTTCACGTGCGGCGCGAGCTCGATCGCGAGCGTGCGCGTCAGCGAGGCCACCGCCGCCTTCGCCGCGCCGTAGTCCGAGGAGCCGGGCTCGCCGGCGAAGTTCATGGACGAGACGTTGACGATCTTGCCGTAGCGGCGCTCGACCATTCCCGGCGCGACGAGCCGCACGAGGTGGAAGGCCGGCTTGAGGTTGAGGCGGAAGGTGTCGTCCCAGCGCGCCTCGTCGAGCGCGCAGAGCGGCGCGAAGAGCGTCGTGCTGCGGATGCCGCCGACGACGTTGACCAGGATGTCGATGCGCCCGAAGCGGGCCATGCCCGCTTCGTACGCCGCGCGCGCCTCGTCGCGCTGCGTCACGTCGGCGCGGTGCGCGACCACCCCGGCCTCCGGCGCGAGCGCGGCCTCCACCGCCGCCTGCCCCTCCCGCAGTCGGTTGCCGGAGATCTCCGCGAGCACGAGGGACGCGCCTTCCTGCGCGAAGCGCGCGGCGATCGACCGCCCCATCGGACCGCCGGCGCCGGTGACCAGCGCGACCCGGCCGGCGAGCCGCGGCGCCCCGCTCATCCGGCCAGGGCTCGCCGCAGCTCGTCCACGGCCTCGGGGTTCACGAGGGCGGTCAGGTCGCCGGCGGGCTCGCCGGTGAGCGCCGCGCGCACCACGCGGCGCATCGTCTTCATGTTGCGGGTCTTCGGCAGCTCGGACACGAACACGACGCGGCCCGGCCGGAACGGGGCGCCGAGCCCGGCCACCACCGCGGCCGCGAGCGCGTCGGCGAGCGCCGCGCCGGCGGTCTCGCCCGGCGCGGCGACCACCGCGCACACCACCGCGGAGCCCTTGGTCGGATCGGGCACGGCCACCGCGGCGGCGTCGGTCACCCGCTTCGTCGCCAGGACGAGCGCCTCGATCTCGGCCGGCCCGGTGCGCTTGCCGGCGATCTTGATCGTGTCGTCCGAGCGGCCGTGGATGTGCCAGCACCCGTCGGCGTCGCGCGAGGCCCAGTCGCCGTGCACCCACATGCCGGGGATGCGGCGCCAGTAGCTGTCGAGATAGCGCTCCGGGTCGCGCCACAGGCCGCGCGTCGTCCCGATGCAGGCCGCGCGCATGACGAGCTCGCCGACCTCGCCGGTCGCGACGCTGCGGCCCTCGGCATCGACGATGTCGGCGCCGGTGCCCGGGATCGGGCCGAAGAAGCTCGCGGGCTTGATCGGGTAGAGCACGTTGGTGGCGACCAGCCCGCCCATCTCGGTGCCGCCCGAGTAGTTCATCAGCGGCCCGCGCCGGCCGAGCACCTTCTCGAACACCCAGTTCCACGACTGCGGATCCCACGGCTCCCCGGTCGAGGCGACCGCGCGCAGCGAGGCGAGGTCGTGGCGCGCGACCCCCTCGTCGCCATGGCGCAGCATGATCCGCGCGATGGTGGGGCTCAGGCCGAGGAAGCTCACCCGGTGCGCCTCGATCAGCCGCCAGAGCCGCGCCGGCTGCGGATAGTCGGGCGTGCCCTCGGCCATCACCAGCGTCGCGCCGGCGAGCGTCGCGGCGAGGATCTGGATCGGCCCGACCAGCCAGCCCATGTCGGTCATCCACAGCATCCGGTCGGACGGCTTGAGATCGAAGCAGAGCAGGAAATCCTCGCCGGTCTTGACCGTGAAGCCGCAGTGGGTGTGGACCGTGCCCTTGGGCCTGCCGGTCGTGCCCGAGGTGTAGACGATCAGGAGCGGCGCCTCGGCGTCGAGCGCCGCGGCCGGGAACGCCGGCGCATGGTCGCGCACGAGGTCGTGCCACCACGCGTCGCGGCCCGCCTGCATCGGCGCGTCGCCCGCGTGCCGCTGCGCGACGACGACGTGCCGCAGGGTGGGCACCTCCCGCGCCGCCTCGTCGAGGATGGCCTTCATCGGCACCACCTTCCCGCGCCGCAGGCAGGCGTCCACCGTGATCGCCGCGACCGCGTTGCCGTCGTTCAGGCGCGTGGCGATCGCCGCGGCGCCGAACCCCGAGAAGAGCGGCAGCACGATGCACCCGAGCCGCGCGAGCGCGAGGAAGGCCGCGGCGGTCTCGGGCATCATCGGCATGTAGACTCCCACCGCGTCGCCGGCGCGCAGGCCGCGCTGCGCGAGCGCGCCGGCGAGCCGGCAGGTCTCGGCGTGGAGCTGCGCGTAGGTCCAGGTGCGGACCTGGCCGTCCTCGGACTCCCACACGAGCGCGGGGTGGTCGCGGCGCGCGGACTCGACGTGCCGGTCGAGGCACGAGAGCGTCGCGTTGGTGGTGCCGCCGACGCACCACTTCGGCCACTCGATCCCGCCCGAGAGGTCGAGCACGCGCGAGTAGGGCACGACGAAGCGCACGCCGAGGAAGCGGATGAGGGCGTCCCAGAACCACTCCGGCTCGGCCGCGGCGCGGCGCGCGAGCGCGGGATAGTCCGGCAGCCGCTCGGCGCGCAGGAACGCCTGCCAGTTCGCGGCCGCCCTGAACGCTTCGTCGGGCTGCCAGGCGAAGCCGCCCGCGGCGGCCGGGGGCGCGGCGCTCACGGGCGCGCGCCCGCGGTGTCGGAATCGCAGACGACGAGGTCCGCGATGCGCGGCATCATGAACGCCTTCATCTCCTGGTGCACGTCGGACACCTGGTAGCGGTCGTGGTCGGCGCTCGAGTCGAAGCGCGCGATGATCGCGCAGTCGAATCCCTTGGCCCGCGACGCCTCGTTGCGGCAATAGTCGTAGGCGCGCACGTAGGGGAGCTCGCGCTTGATGCGCTCGCCGTAGCCGTGCACGCGATCGTGGAAGGCGCGGTCCGCATCCTGAAAACGCATCATCACGATGTGATAGAACATGACCCTCCTCGCAGTGCGCGCGATGCGCCGGGGAGCGCGAGTCTAGCATCGGCTGCGCAGCGCAAGATCGCACCGGAATCACGGCTTGGCGCGCGGAGCGTGTTGCGCCGCGGGACGTCACGGCCGGACGCGCGCGGCTTTGCGCGGGAGGCTTGACGCACCGCACCGAACCGACGATCCTTCGGCGCGCGGGCCGGGGCAGCCGACGCCAAGCGAGGCCGCGGTTCCGCGCGGAGCGAACTTCGACGAGGGGGAGGAGCTTCGTCCGCGCGTGCCGGATCCGGCGTGCGCAGGCGCGATCGTGGCCATGCTTCTGCAGACGCTCAACGGGCTCGTCTACGGCGGCCTGCTCTACATCCTCGCGGTCGGGCTCGTGCTCATCTTCGGGCTGCGCCGGGTGGTGAACTTCGCCCACGGCAGCCTGTTCATGGTCGGCGCGTACGTGGGTTACGCGATCGCGACCCACTTCGGCAACTTCTGGCTCGGGCTCGTCGTCTCGGTCGTCGTGCTCGCGGTGCTCGGCGTGTTTCTCGACGCGGTCGTGTTCCGCCCGCTGCAGCGCGAGGACCCGATCGTCACGGTGCTGGTCACGTTCGGGATCCTGCTCGTGCTCGAGGACGCGGTGCGCACCATCTGGGGCAAGGATTTCCTGTCGCTCAAGCCGCCGGCGGCGCTGGCCGGGACGGTGCAGATCCTGGGCGAGAGCTTCCCGACCTACCGCCTCTTCGTGATCGCGCTCGCCGCGGCGGTCGCGATCGGCCTCTCGCTGTGGCTGCGCATGAGCCGCATCGGCCTGTTCGTCCGCGCCTCGAGCGTGGACCGCACGACCACGGCAATCCTCGGCGTGAACACCGACCGCGTGAGCGTCCTGGTGGTCGCCGCCGGCACCGCGCTCGCGGGCCTGTCGGGCACGGTCTCGGCGCCGCTGCTCGCGCTCTCGCCGAGCATGGGCAGCTTCATCCTGATCGACTCGTTCATCGTGGTGGTGGTGGGCGGGCTGGGCAGCTTCTCCGGCGCGTTCTTCGCCGCCCTCATCATCGGGCAGCTGCACAACTTCGGCGTGGTGTACCTGCCGTGGGCGGCGACCATGATCCCGTTCCTGCTGATGGTGGGCATCCTGATCTGGCGGCCCTCCGGCTTCGCGGGCCAGCACGTATGAGCCGGCAGGCCGAGAGCAGCGCGCTCGCCGCGGCGCCGCCAGGGGCGGCGCCGGCGCGGTGGACCTGGAGCGTGCTCGCGGCGGCGCTCGCGGCCGGCGCGCTCCTGCCGCAGGTGGTGACCTCCACGCTCGCGATCACCCTGCTCACGCAGGCGGTGATCGGCGGCATCCTCGCGACCGCGGTGGGGCTCCTGATCCGGCAGGCCGGGCTGGTGAGCTTCGGCCACGCGGCGTTCTTCGGGCTCGCCGGCTACTTCATCGCGCTGCCGGCGAGGCACGGGCTGTGGCCGGCCGAGGTGTCGATCGTCCTCGCGGTGGCGGCGCCCACGCTGCTCGCCTTCCTGCTCGGGCTGGTGATCGTGCGCATCCCCGGCGTGGCGTTCTCGATGCTCACGCTCGCGATCGGGCAGGCGTTCCACGAGTTCGCGCTGCGCGCGCGCGAGATCACGGGCGGCGAGGACGGGTTCGCGATCAGCCTGCCGCGGGCGCTGTACGGCGTCCCGACCGAGATCTTCCAGCGGCCGCAGTCCATGTTCGTGATCGCGTGGGTCGCGCTGGTCGTGATCCTGTTCGGGCTGCACCTCCTGACGCGCACCCGGTTCGGGCGCGTGACGGCGGCGATCCGCGAGAACGAGGAGCGCGCCCGCTTCCTCGGCTACCAGACGGTGGTGCCGCGCGCGCTGGTGTTCGCGCTCTCGGCCCTGATCGGGGCCGTCGCCGGCACGCTGTTCGCGCTCTACAACGCCTTCGTTTCCCCGGAGATGCTGCACTGGAGCCTGTCGGGGTCGGCGCTGATCATGGCCATCGTGGGCGGCACGAAGCTCCTCTGGGGGCCGGCCCTGGGCGGGGTGGTGTTCTTCTTCTTCAAGGACCTGGCGGGCGACCTCACCGAGCACTGGCCGGCGATGATCGGGCTCACCCTCATCGTCGTCACGGTGGCGCTGCCGCTCGGCATCGGCGGGGCGCTGGTCCGCCTCCTCCAGCGCCTGCGTCCCGCGGGCGGCCGCACCCATGGCTGAGACGTTCGCGATCGAGGGCGGGGGGCTGACGCGACGCTATGGCGGTTTCACGGCGCTCGACGCGGTGGACCTGGCGGTCCCCGACGGCGAGATCCGCGGGCTGATCGGGCCGAACGGCGCGGGCAAGTCCACGCTGATCGACGTCCTCTCGGGCCGGGCCGACGACTGGCAGGGGTCGGTGCGGCTGCGCGGGGCGGACATCAGCCGCCTGTCCGCGCAGCAGCGGCGCCGCAGCGGGCTCGCGCGCTCGTTCCAGCGCACTAACGTCTTTCCCGAGCTCGCGGTGCGCGAGCAGCTCGAGGTCGCCTCCTGGCGCGCCGAGACGCCGAACGTGGACGAGGTGCTGCACGAGATGGGGCTCGCCGCGATCGCGCACATGCGCGCGGCGGACGTCTCCTACGGCGACCGCCGCCGCCTCGACCTCGCGCTCGCGCTGATCGGCCGGCCCACCGTGCTGCTGCTCGACGAGCCGGCGGCCGGGCTGTCGATGAAGGAGTCGATGGCGCTCGCCGAGCTGCTGCGCGATCTCGCCAGCCGCTGGAAGGTCACGGTGCTGCTCGTCGAGCACGACATGGACGTCGTGTTCTCGATCTGCCACCGCATCACGGTGCTGCACCTGGGGCGCGTGCTCGCCGAGGGCACGCCCGCGGAGATCCGCAGCATCCCGGAGGTGGTGACCGCGTACCTCGGGAGCGCGGTCGAGTGAGCGAGCTGCTCGGTTTTCGCGCGGTGGAGGCGGGCTACGGCGAGGCGCGCGTGCTGCACGGGATCGACCTGGCGGTGGGCGAGAACGAGCGCGTCGCCATCCTCGGCCGCAACGGCGTCGGCAAGAGCACGGTGGTGAACACCTTCCTCGGCGTCGCACGGCTGCGCGCGGGCGAGGTCCGCTTCCGCGGCGCGCCGCAGCGCTCGCTCCAGCACTTCACCGCCGCGCGCGCCGGCGTGGCCGTCGTGCTGCAGGGCCGGCACATCATTCCGAACCTCACCGTGCGCGAGAATCTCCTCCTCGGCGCCGCGGTGCGCCGCCCCGGCGCGTGGAACCTCGAGGGCGTGTTCGAGCTCTTCCCGGTGCTGCGCGAGCGCGCCGACACCCCGGGCACCGCGCTCTCCGGCGGGCAGCAGCAGATGCTCGCCATCGGCCGGGCGCTGATGGCCAACCCGGCGCTGCTCGTCCTCGACGAGCCGAGCGAGGGCCTCGCGCCGGTGATCGTCGACGAGCTCGCCGTGGTGCTGCGCCGGCTCGCCGACGGCGGCACCGGGCTGCTGCTGATCGAGCAGAACTTCGGGCTGGTGCGGCGCGTGGCGGAGCGCTACTACGCGCTCTCGAAGGGACAGATCGTGGACCAGGGCCGGCTCGCCGACCTGTCCCTGGCGAAACTGAAGGAGCACGTGGCGGTTTGAGCGTCGGCGAAATCACGAACGGAGGCAGTCATGCAGGCAAGGATGTGGACTAGAGGGCTGATCGGCGTCGGGGCGGCGGCGGCATTCGCCGTGCAGGCGCCGGCACTGGCGCAGGAGACCATCAAGATCGGCGTGCCGACCGCGCTGTCGGGCACCTATGCCGACCTGGGGAACCAGGCGAAGCGCGCCGTGGAGTTCGCCGTCAACGAGGTGAACGCCAAGGGCGGCATCGGCGGGCGCAAGCTCGAGGTCAAGGTGCTCGACACCGAGGCCAAGCCGGATGTCGCGCGCAAGCAGGCCGAGAAGCTCGCGCTCGAGGGCTACAAGATCCTCACCGGGACCATCGCCTCGGGCGAGGGGCTGGCGATGGCGCCGATGCTCGAGCGCTGGGACGCGCTCTACGTGGTGACGATCAACAAGGCCGACGCGCTCACCGGCGCGAACTGCGTGCCGCGGGTGTTCCGCGTGAACCATCCCGACGAGCAGGACGCGGCGATCGTGCGCCCGTGGCTCGGCACGCGCAAGGAGACGAAGTGGGCGATCGTCGCCGCCGACATCGCGTGGGGGCGCAACTCCGGCAAGAGCTTCGCGGCCGCCGCCAAGGCGAACGGGAAGGAGCTGGTGGGCGAGTTCTATCCCGCGTTCGGCACCAACGACTTCGCGCCCTACATCCAGCAGGTGAAGAACTCCGGCGCGCAGGGCGTCTGGATCGCGCTCGCCGGGCGCGACGCGATCAACTTCGCCACCCAGGCGAAGCAGTTCGGCCTGCTCGACAGCACCTTCGTCGCGGGGGTGAGCTTCGTCACGGACAACACGGTCAAGACCCTGGGCGACACCTCGAAGGGGATCTGGGGCATCATCAACTACAGCTCCACCCTCGACACGCCCGCGAACAAGCGCTTCGTGGAGGCGTGGAAGAAGGCCTACAACGGCGACGAGCCGACCAACTTCGAGGGCGAGACCTACATCGGGATGCAGGTGATCATCCAGGCGATCGAGCGCGCGAAGAGCGCCAAGCCGCTCGACGTCGCGCGCGCCATGAGCGGCGGGACGTTCGACACGCTCTACGGCAAGTCGCAGATCCGCGCCGCGGACCACCAGATGGTGCAGCCGAACTACTTCGGCTACGTCGGCGCGCAGGGCGGGAAGCTGCGGCCGATCATCACCACCACCTTTGCGGCCGACCAGGCGACCCCGCCGCCGAGCGGCGAGTGCAAGATGCCGAAGCTCTGAGCGGCGGCGCGGTGCGCCCCGCCGGTGGCGGGGCCGCCTACGCCCACCCGGCGAGGTCGAGCAGCGCGTCGTCGGCGCCGAGCCGCGGATAGGGGGCGGCGAGCGCGGCGGCGCGGAACGGCGCGCAGACCGGCACCGGCAGCGCGGGGATCTGCCGGTCGCCGGCGACGAGGCGGCGCGCGAAGAGTCCCCGCTGGACGAAGTGCGCGTCCGCGAGCGCCTCCTCGACCGACTGCACGACGCAGGCGCAGCAGTCCGGGTCGGTGAACGCGCCGCGCCAGTGCGACGCCGGCCGCGCGCGGATGCGCTCGGCCACCGCCCGCTTCACGGCGGCCGGATCGCGGGCGTCGTCGTGCGCGGCCGGATCGAGTCCGACGGCGCCGCAGAAGGCGCGCCAGAACTTCTCCTCGAGCGGCGCCGCGGCCACGAACGCGTCGTCGGCGGTGCGATACACCTGGTAGCGCGGCGAGCCGCCGGTCACCAGTTCGGCGCCCGGCAGCGGCCACGCACCCGCCGCCAGCCCGTTGCCGATCGCCCAGTACATGAAGGTGAAGAGATTGTCGGCCATCGCGACGTCCAGCCTGCACCCCGCGCCGGTGAGGTCGCGCTGCCGGAGCGCGAGCAGGACGTTCATGACCGCCGGATAGGCGCCGCCGCCGATGTCGGCGACGAGCGCTGCCGGCACGACCGGCGCGCCGTCCGCGCCGGCCGCGAGACCGAGCAGCCCCGTCTGCGCCGCGTAGTTGAGGTCGTGCGCCGCCGCCTGGGCGCGCGGACCGGACTGCCCGTAGCCGGTGATCGAGCAGTAGACGAGCCGCGGATTGAGCGCCCGCAGCCGCTCGTAGCCGAGCCCCAGCCGGTCCATGACGCCCGGCCGGAACTGCTCCACGAGGACGTCGGCGCGGGCCGCGAGCGCGCGCACGCGCTCGACCGCGCGCGCATCCTTGAGATCGACCGCGAGCGAGCGCTTGCCGCGGTTGAGCAGCGCGAAGTTCACGCTGTCGGGGCCGAGCTTCGGCTCGTACGAGCGCATCTCGTCGCCGCTGCCCGGGCGCTCGATCTTGACCACGTCCGCGCCGGCCTCGGCGAGGAGCAGGGTCGCGAGCGGGCCGGGCAGCAGCGTGCTGAAGTCGAGCACCCGCACGCCGGCGAGGGGTTGTCCGTTCACTGCGCCACCTCCTTGCTGATGACTTCGATGACCGCATCCCCGGGCCGCGCGAGCGCGGCGAGCACCACGCGCGCGATGCGGCCCCCGGGGGCCGTGCGCGCGGCGACCGCGCGCGCCCGGGCGCGCCGGTCGTCGTCGTCGACCTTGTTGATCAGCAGCGCGACGCGCGCCTCCCGCGGCACGCGCTTGCATCCGCCCGCGGGGTCGGCGGCCACCGCGGCGACCATCGCCGGCGTGACCAACGCGCCGGGGTGGATGCGCGCGACGCGCTCGGGGCGATGCACGTGCGCGTCGTCGAGGGGCTGCCCCAGGGCGTCGACCCCGACCACCCACACGACGAGCGTCGCGCAGGGCGGCACGACCGGCTCGTGCGCCGCCGGCGCCTTGAACGGCAGCCGGCGCGAGCCGTCGGCCTCGACGAGCAGCGTGAGGTCCCGCCGGCGCAGCGCGCAGAGCGCCGCGGGGGCGAGGCCGATCAGCTTGCCGGCCGCGGCGTCGAGGCCCGCGGTCAGGAGCACGTGGCGCGCCGCCGCGAGCGCCCCGCCCAGCTCCTCCGCCCGCTGCACGTGAACGGGCGCATGGCGCGCGTCGCTCGCGGCGAGCCGCGTGGTCGTCGTCGTGACGACGTGCCCGCCCGCGGCGGCGACTTCGGCCGCGACCCGGAACATCGCGCTCGTCTTCCCGCCCGCCCCGACGAACGCCACGACCTCGCCCGCGGCGACGCCGAGCGCGGACGCGAGCGACACCCCGCTCATTGACACCCCCGCAGTGGCCTCCTACAGTTTGTATCACGAACCATGGGTCACGCCCGCAACCCGACGCCGCGCCGCCCGGCGCGCGCGGCGCCGCATCCGGCCGCGGCCGCGCCGCTCGAGCTCGGGAAGCTCGCCGGCTACCTCGGCTACCAGATCCGCCAGGCGCAGTCGGCGATCTTCCGCGACCTCGCGCGCGCCACGCGCCCGCTCGGCGTGACGCCGGGCGAGTTCAGCCTGCTCGCCACGCTGCAGCACAACCCCGGCCTGAGCTCGCTGCGCCTCGCGCAGGCCTACCGGCTCGACAAGACCTCCCTCTCGCTCGCGCTCAAGCGGCTCGCCGGGCGCGGGCTGATCGCGAGCAACCGCAACGCCGGCGACCGGCGCTACCACGCGCTCGCGCTCACCGCCGCGGGGCGCGACGTGCTGCGCCGCGCGACGCGGCGCATCGAGGCGCAGGAGCGGGCGATGGACGCGCTGCTCGGCCCGGGCGAGCGCCCGCTGCTCCTCGACCGGCTGGGCCGGATCGCCGCGGCGTTCGGGCGCTGACGCGCGCCGCGCGCGGCGCGGTCGGAGCCTTGATCCAAGTCACACCGGCCGCCGGCGGCCGCGCCTACAGTTTGCATTGCAAACTATGGCGCCGCCCGCTGCCGCCAGCGCGCCGTCGGCGGGGCCAGGAACGGCCGGATCGGGTCCGATCCGGCCGCAACCGGGGGACCGCGCATGCTCCTTTACGACTTCGACTACGAGCGCGCCGGCGGCATCGAGGACGCGGTCGCGCGCCTCGCCAGCCTCGGCCGGGAAGCGCGCGCCATCGCCGGGGGCACCGACCTCCTGCCCAACATGCGCTCCGCGGTCGCCGGTCCGAGCGTCCTCGTCGGCCTGGGCGGGATCGAGCCCGAGCCGCCCGTGCGTCTGCCCGACGGCTCGATCCGCATCGACGCGCTCACCCGCCTCGCCGACCTGGTCGACGCGCCGCTCGTCGCGGCGCACGCGCCGCTCGTCGCCGCCGCCGCGCACGCCGTCGGCGGCAACCAGATCCGGCAGATGGGCACCCTCGGCGGCAACCTCTGCCAGGAGGCGCGCTGCCTGCAGTACAACCAGTGCCACGACTACCAGTTCGTGGCGGGCTGCTACAAGCGCGGGGGCGACTGCTGCTACGCCTTCCCGCAGAACAAGCCCGGCGTGTGCTGGGCGGTGCACATGTCCGACGTCGCGCCGGCGCTCATCGCGCTCGACGCCCGGCTCGACGTGGTGGGGGAGCAGGGCGCGCGCCGGCTGACGGTCGAAGCCCTGTACACGGGCGACGGCATGCGGCCGCTCGCGCTCGCCGGCGCCGATCTCATCCGCGCGGTGATCCTGCCCCCGCCGCCGCCGCGCGCCGGCTGGGGTTTCCACAAGGCGACGGTGCGCGGCGGCCTCGAGTTCGGCATGGCGGTGATGGCGGCGCGCCTCGTGCTCGGCGCCGACGGGACCTGCGCCGAGGCGCGCATCGCGCTCGGCGCGGTGCGCGAGCGCCCGGTGCGGGCCGAGTCGGCGGAGCGGCTGCTCGCGGGCGCCGCGCCGGACGAGGGCCTGCTCGCGCGCGCGGCGGCCGAGGCGGCGCGCGCGGCGAGCCCGCTGCCGCACCACGGCTTCAGCAAGCGCGGCCTGACCGACGCGATCCGGGTACACCTGAAACGCACGCTGGCGGCGGCGCTGGAACGCGCGCGCGCGGCCGGCTGAGAGGAGGACGGCAATGCTGGACGTCACCAAGAACGCGGTCGGGGCGAAGCTGCGCTCCAAGTCGCAGCTCGTGCAGCTGGCGGTGAACGGCGAGTGGCACGAGGTGGTCGTGACCCCGCGGCTCACCCTGGTGGAGGCGATCCGCGACAAGGTCGGTCTCACCGGCACCAAGGCGAGCTGCGAGTCCGGGACCTGCGGCGCGTGCACCGTGCTCCTCGACGGCCGCCCGGTGCTCGCGTGCCTGACGCTCGCGGTCGAGTGCGACGGCAGGCGCGTCGAGACCGTCGAGGGCCTCGCCAGCGGCGAGAACCTGAGCGCGCTGCAGGAGGCGTTCCTCGACCAGGGCGCGGTGCAGTGCGGGTTCTGCACCCCGGGCATGCTGATGTCGGCCACCGCGCTCCTGCGCGCGCACCCCCGGCCGACGCGCGCGCAGATCAGCAAGGCGCTCGAGGGCAACCTCTGCCGCTGCACCGGCTACAACGCGATCGTCGCGGCGGTGCGCCAGGCCGCCGGCGAGGCGGTCGAGCCGGTGATGAAGTGAGGCGACGATGAGCGAGCTCCAGTACGTCGGCAAGAGCTTCCGGCGCAAGGACGGGCCGGACAAGGTCACCGGCCGCGCGGTCTACACGCAGGACGTGAAGCTGCCGAACACCCTCGCCGGCCGCATCCTGCGCAGCCCCCATCCGCACGCGCGCATCGTGCGCATCGACACCGCGCGCGCGCAGGCGCTCCCGGGAGTGAAGGCGGTCATCACCGTCGCGGACACCAAGGGCATCAAGCACGGCTTCGTCGAGACCCCGCGCTATCCGCCCGACCAGGAGGTGCTCGCGCGCGACAAGGTCGTGCACGTCGGCGAGGAGGTGGCGGCGGTGGCGGCGGTCGACGAGCTCACCGCGCAGCGCGCGCTCGAGCTCATCGAGGTCGAGTACGAGCCGCTGCCGGCGGTGTTCGAGCCCGAGGCGGCGATGCAGGCCGACGCGCCCGAGATCCACCCCAGCCATCCGAAGTACCGCGGGCCGGAGAAGAACATCGGCGGCGACACCCAGACCGAGTGGGGCGACGTCGAGCGCGGCTTCGCCGAGTCCGACTACGTGCGCGAGGACCGCTACGAGTGCCAGCTGCGCACGCACGGCTACCTCGAGCCGCACGTGACGCTCGCGCACTGGGAGAACGACAAGCTCAACGTCTGGACCTCGTCGATGGGGACGTTCGTCAAGCGCGCGAAGCTCGCCAAGACGCTCGACCTGCCGTACTCGTCGGTGCGCATCCACAAGACCTACGTCGGCGGCACCTTCGGCGGCAAGATCGACCTCTACTCGCACGAGTACTGCGCCGCGCGCCTGTCGATGCTCACCGGCCGGCCGGTGCGCATCGTGGCGAGCCGCGAGGAGATCTTCTCCGCCTTCCGCCACGCCCAGCCGCTCATCCTCGAGATCAAGACCGGGGTGAAGAAGGACGGCACGCTGGTCGCGCAGCGCATCCGCGCGATCAACAACGCCGGGGCCTTCCGCGGCAGCGGGGTGGTGGTGATCTTCCTCGCGTGGGGGTTCACCATGATCCCCTACCGCATCCCCAACCTGAAGTTCGAGGGGCTGTCGGTCTACACCAACCACACGGTGCGCGCGCCGCAGCGCGGGCACGGCGCGCCGAAGGTGCGCTTCGCGATCGAGTCGCAGCTCGACACCATCGCGGAGGCGCTGGGCATCGACCCGATCACCATCCGCCTGCGCAACGCGCGCCAGCCGTGGGAGACGCTCCCCAACGGCGACAACACGCACAACTGCGGGCTCGGCGACTGCGTGCGGCTCGCGGCCGAGCGCTCGGGCTTCCTGGAGAAGTACGGGCGCGACCGGCGCTCGCCGCCGGCGGGCACGATCCGGCGCGGCATCGGCATCGGCGTGTCCGCCTACATGGGCGGCACCCTGATCTACCCGAACGGCTCGGGCGTGATCGTCAAGATGAACGACGACGGCTCGGCGATCGTGCTCACCGGCGCGATCGACATCGGGCAGGGGTCGGAGACCGTGATCGCGCAGATCGTGGCCGAGGAGCTGGCGATCGGCATGGACGACGTGAAGATCATCTCGTCGGACACCGACACGACGCCGCAGGACATCGGCGCCTGGATCAGCGGCATGACCTACGTCACCGGCAACGCCGCGCGGCAGGCCGCCGGCGACGCGCGCCGCAAGCTCGTCGAGCTCGCCGCGGAGAAGCTCAAGCTCCCGGCCGACCAGCTGCAGGCGGTCGGCAAGGGCGTGCAGCACCGGCTCGATCCCGCGCGGCGCGTGACCTACCGCGAGCTCATCGCGCTCAGCGTCGCGACGCGCCGCGGGGACACGGTGGTCGGCGAGGGCTACTGGCGCACGATGCGCGACGAGCCGGCGCACCCGAGCCTCGCCACCACCAAGGGGCGCTGGACGGAGAACTACGCCTTCAGCGCGCAGGTGGCCGAGGTCGAGGTCGACATCGAGACCGGCGAGGCGCGCCTCGTCAAGGCGCTGACGGTGCACGACTGCGGCTTCCCGATCAACCCCGCGCTGGTGAAGGGGCAGGTGGACGGCCAGATCTCGATGGCGCTCGGGCACGCGTTCATGGAGGAGATCCTCACCCGCGACGGCTACACGCTGAACCCGAACTGGCTCGACTACCGCATGCCCACCATCCACAACATGGCGGAGTCCGAGGAGGCCCACATCATCACCGAGCAGTACCGCGTGGGCGAGCCCTACCGCACCAAGGAGGTGGGCGAGGGGCTGATCTCGGGGGTGCTCGCGGCGATGGGGAACGCGGTGTACGACGCCACCGGGGTGCGGCTCCACTCGACGCCGTTCAGCGCCGAGAAGATCCTCGAGGGCCTGCGGCGGCTCGAGTACCAGGCGAAGACGCGGCGCAAGGTCGCGGCCGAGGCGGCCGGCGCATGAGCGTCGCGGGCATCACCTACTGGAACGAGCGCCTGGAGCGCATGGCGCGCCCGGCGCTCGAGCGCCACCAGTTCGACCTGCTGCGCGAGCAGCTCGGGTACGTGCGCAGCCGCAGCCCGTTCTACCGGCGCAAGCTCGACGCGGCCGGCGTCGTCCCGCAGGAGATCCGCACGCTCGAGGACCTGCGCCGGCTGCCGTTCACCGAGAAGGACGAGCTGCGCGAGAGCCAGGAGCGGCTCCCGCCCTGGGGCGACTTCGCCTGCATCGCGCCGAAGGACGCGGTGCGCGTGTTCCAGACCTCGGGCACGACCGGGCGCCCGGTGCGCGTGATGCTGAGCCGCAAGGACTGGCACGAGAACTTCTACGAGCAGTTCAGCTACTTCCGCTGCGGGTTCGGGCTGACCGAGGACGACGTGCTCTTCGTCCCCTTCAACTACGGTCTCTTCGTCGCGTGGTGGGGCTTCCAGATGGCGATGGAGCGCGCCGGCCTGATGGTGATCCCCGGCGGAGGGCTGAGCTCGAAGGACCGCCTGCGCGCGATGCTCGACTGGGGGGCGACGGTCGTCTGCGGCACGCCCTCGTACCTGCTCTACCTCGCCGAGACGGCGCGCAAGCACGGCATCGACCTGCCGGGCTCGCCGATCCGCAGGATCGTGGCCGCGGGCGAGCCGGGCGCGGCGGTGCTCGCCACCAAGAAGGCGCTCGAGTCGCAGTGGGGCGCGGAGTGCTTCGACGACGTCGGCTCGACCGAGATCAGCAACTTCGGCTTCGAGTGCACCTGCCACCAGGGCACGCACGTGGTGGAGAGCATGCTGCTCGCCGAGGTGCTCGACCCGGAGACCCAGGCGCCGCTGCCCGACGGCGTGGTGGGCGAGCTCGTCCTCACCAACCTGTGCTGCGAGAGCATGCCGCTCATCCGCTACCGCACGCGCGACCTGGTGCGCTTCAACCGCCAGACGTGCGAGTGCGGGCGCACGTTCCTGCGGCTCGACGGCGGGATCCTCGGCCGCACCGACGACATGTTCCAGTTCGCCGGCGTGAACATCTTCCCGACCCAGGTGCAGAACCTGCTGCACGGCGTGGACGACTTCTCGCAGGAGTGGCAGCTGGTGGTGCCCCCGATGGGCAGCGGCCGCCACCTGCGCATCCGCGTCGAGCCGGCGAACGAGCAGGTCGCGCGCGCGCGCATCGACGCCGCGCGCGAGTACCTGGTCGAGACCGTGAAGTACCGCGTCGGGGTGACCCCGGACGTCGAGGTGTGCGCGATCGGCAGCCTGCCGCGCGTCGAGGGCAAGGCGCGCCGGGTGGTGCGCGAGACCGCCTGATGGGCGCGGCCGGCGCCCTCGCGTCGCCGCCCCGGAGGCGGGCCGACGGGGTGCTCTCGCCGCTGGTGCTGGTGAAGGGCGCGGGCGAGATGGCGAGCGCGGTCGCCTGGCGGCTGTACATGGCCAACCTGCGGCGGATCTGCCTGCTCGACCTGGCGAGCCCGCTGTGCGTGCGGCGGCGGGTGTCGTTCTGCACCGCGCTCGAGTCGGGCGCGGCCGAGGTCGAGGGCGTGCGCGCGTGGCGCGCGCGCAGCCGGGTCGAGATCGAGGCCGCCTGGCGCGCGCGCGCGCTCGCGGTGGTGAGCACCGACGACTGGGCGCGGAGCGCGCGGATCGAACCCGAGGTGGTCATCGACGCCATCCTCGCCAAGCGCAACACCGGCACGCGCAAAGCCGACGCGTCGCTCGTGATCGCGCTCGGGCCGGGGTTCGAGGCGGGCGCCGACTGCCACCTGGTCATCGAGACCAACCGCGGCCACGATCTCGGGCGCATCCTCGTCGCCGGGAGCGCGGAGCCCAACACCGGCGTTCCGGGCGCGATCGCGGGCTACACGGACGAGCGCGTGCTCCGGGCGCCCGCGGCGGGCGTCTTCCGGTCGGAGCGCGCGATCGGGGACCGGGTCGCGCAGGGCGAGGTGATCGGCGAGGTCGCGGGGCAGCCGGTCGCGGCGAGCCTCGCGGGGGTGCTGCGCGGCCTCATCCGTCCCGGCACGCTCGTCGAGCGCGGGCTCAAGCTCGGCGACATCGACCCGCGCGGCCGCGCCGAGTACTGCGACACGATCTCCGACAAGGCGCGGGCGATCGCCGGCGCTGCGCTGGAGGCGGTGCTGCGCTACCGCAACGTGTGACGCCGCCGGCGCGGCGCGCGGCGCCGCGTCACCCGGGCGCAGTCGCGGCCGCCTGCCCGGCGCCCTCCGGCGCGCGATGCTTGATCCGGTAGGCGAGCTGCGCCCGGGTGAGCCCGAGCATGCGCGCCGCCAGGGAAAGATTGCCGCGCGCGCGGCTCACCGCGGATTCGAGCATCAGCTGCTCGACCTGCTCCAGCGTCATCGTCCCCGCGAGCACCGCCTCGCACAGCGCCTTGCACGGGCCGTGCTCGGGCACGTCGAGGTCGCCGCGGCTGTCCAGGCCGAGCTCCCCGGCGGCCGCGTCCTCCCAGGACGCGAACAGGTGGTTGATCTCGACCCGGCCGTTGTGCGGGGCGAGGATCACGCCGCGCTCGATCGTGTGGCGCAGCTCGCGGATGTTGCCCGGCCAGCTGTAGGTGAGCAGCGCCTTCTTGGCCTTGTCGGTGAACCCGGCGAGCTTCTTGCCGTGCAGCGCCTGGTACTTCTCGAGGAACCGCTTGGCGAGCGGACGGATGTCCTCGCGTCGCTCCCGCAGCGGCGGAATGCGGATCTGGTAGGCGTTCAGGCGGTAGAAGAGGTCGGTCCGGAAGCGGCCCTCCCGGGCGAGCTGCTGAAGGTCGCGGTTGGTCGCGGCCACCAGGCGCACGTTGACGCGGCGCGTGCGGTGGTCGCCCAGGCGCTCGACCTCGCCGTCCTGCAGCACGCGCAGCAGCTTCGCCTGCGCGGAGAGCGGCAGGTCGCCGACCTCGTCCAGGAACAGCGTCCCGCCGTGCGCGCGCTCGAAGCGCCCGGGGCGGGACACGTGCGCCCCGGTGTAGGCGCCCTTCTCGACGCCGAAGAGCTCGGACTCGACCAGCTCCTGCGGGATCGCCGCGCAGTTGATGGCGACGAACGGCTCGGCGGCGCGCGGCCCGCTGTCGTGCAGCCGGCGCGCGAAGAGCTCCTTGCCGACGCCGGTCTCGCCGAGCAGCAGCACCGTGATGTGCGTCCCGGCGGCCTTCTTGAGCAGCTCGTAGGCGAGCTTGAAGCCGGCCGACTCGCCGACCATGTCCCCGGGCAGCCGCTCCGTCGCGCCGATGGTCGAGCGCAGCTCCGCGACCTGCGACTGCAGGTCGTGCAGCTGGTCGGCGATCGACTCCGGGTTGAAGTACTTCATGTGCTCGGCCGCGTCCGCCCACTCCTCGACCGGCTTGCCGACGATCGAGCAGTGCGCGTCGCCGGCGCCGGCGCACTCGACCTCCTTGTAGAGGATGGGGCGGCCCATGAACGCGGAGGTGTAGCCGCAGGCGTAGCCGATCTGCGTCCAGCACACCGGCTCGTGGTGGATGCCGAAGTCGCGCCGGTGCGACTGCCCCTCCCACGAGTTTTCCCACAGGAACTCGCCGTGGAACTTCCCGCGCGCGCGGTCCACCTCGAGCCGGATCGGGGTCACCAGCACGATGCCCTCGAGGGTGTGCAGCTGCGGGCCGGTCATGAACGCCTCGACGTCGCTCGCGCAGCCGGTGCGGCCGCGCGCGAGCTCCGCGTCGCGCACGCCGGACGCGTAGCCCATGCGCGTCAGCAGGCCCTTGGCCCGCTCCAGCCCGAGCGTGTCGACCAGCTCCTTGCGCAGCGACGCCTGGGCGTCGGCGTGCACCAGCAGCATGCGGTGCTCGTGCAGCCAGATGTGGCCGGTCTCGGCGCAGAAGTGCACCTGCGAGCGCAGGTCGCCGAGGCCGCGCTGCGCGAGCTTCCTCATCCGGGTCACGAGGCCCTCCGCCCGAGTCGAGCCCCGTTCTTACGCCCGCACCGCGCGCGGCCGTGTGATCTCACTCAAAGACTTGACGAATTGATGAAACCGTCAGCGGATTCGCTCCGCGCGGACCCGAATTGATCAAATCATCACGCTGCGGCGCGTCGAAGCCCGCCGTGCCCCGGGGCGGCGCCGCGCATGCGGAGCCGGTCCAGCGCGCGCCGGGGCGGCGCGCCACGCCCCGCGCTCCGGGCCGGGACGGCGACTCGCCGCAGGCGCGCAAGGAGCGTTGTGCGCTGCGATGGCACGGTCGTTGCAGAGGGAGCGCGATCGAGCGCGACGCCTCGTGCCGGAACCGAGAGGAGGAGACATGGCGAATTTTCCGAACCCCCACGACCTCAAGACCATCCCGGGGACCGAGGGATGGGAGCGGATGTATCCGTACCAGTATCAGTTCGTGACCGACGACCCGGAACGCAAGGCCTACGAGGAGAAGACCTTCTGGTTCTACGACGGGCTGCACTACCCGGAGCCGCTGTACCCGTTCGACACCATCTGGGACGAGGCCTGGTACCTCGCCCTCTCGCAGTACAACAACCGCATCTTCCAGGTGCCGCCGGTGCGCGGCGTGGACCACCGCATCATCAACGGCTACGTGTACATCTCGCCGGTGCCGGTGGCCGACCCGAAGGAGATCGAGGCGCGCGTGCCCAACTTCATGGAGCGCGCCGGCTACTACTACAAGAACTGGGACGCGCTCGAGGAGAAGTGGAAGCAGAAGATGAAGAACACCATCGACGAGCTCGCGGCGCTGCAGATTCCGCAGCTGCCCGAGATGGAGGACATCCGCGTGGTGACCGAGGCCCTCGGCGAGTCGAAGGGGTTCCACCTGATCAAGGCCTACGACGACCTGATCAACCTCGGCATCCGGTGCTGGCAGTACCACTTCGAGTTCCTCAACCTCGGGTACGCCGCGTACGTCTTCTTCCTCGACTTCGTCCAGAAGCAGTTCCCGAGCATCCCGCTCCAGCGCGTCACCCAGATGATCTCGGGCATCGACGTGATCATGTACCAGTCCGACGAGGAGCTGAAGAAGCTCGCGCGCCGGGCGATCGAGCTGGGCGTGGACCAGGCGGTCACTTTCAGCCAGGAGTGGTCGGAGGTCGAGCCGGCGCTGAAGAAGCTGGCGAAGGGCCAGCAGTGGCTGGCCGAGCTCGACCGCGCCCGCGACCCGTGGTTCTACATCTCCACCGGCACCGGCTGGTACCACCACGACCGCTGCTGGAACGACGCGATGAACGTGCCGCTCTCGGGCATCGCGACCTACATCCAGAAGCTCAAGCAGGGGGTGAGCATCGAGCGGCCGATGGCCCAGGTGCGCGCCGAGCGCGAGCGCATCACCGCCGAGTACCGCGCCCTGATCCAGAGCGAGGAGGACCGCAAGACCTTCGACGAGCTGCTCGGGACCGCGAAGACCGTGTTCCCCTACGTCGAGAACCACCTCTTCTACGTCGAGCACTGGTTCCACTCGATCTTCTGGAACAAGGTGCGCGAGGTGGCGGCGATCCTGCAGGAGCACGGGATCATCGCCGAGGTCGAGGACGTGTGGTATCTGCGGCGCGACGAGATCAAGCAGGCGCTGTGGGACGTCGTCACCGCCTGGGCGACCGGGGTCAAGCCGCGCGGCGCGAAGACCTGGCCGCAGGAGGTCGCGTGGCGCAAGGGCGTGCTGGAGAAGTTCCGCCAGTGGAGCGCGCCGCCGGCGATCGGCACCGCGCCCGAGGTGATCAACGAGCCGTTCACGATCGTGCTCTGGGGCGTGACCAACAAGTCCCTCGCCGACTGGGCGTCGGTCCAGGCGGTCAAGGACCCGGCGAGCGTGAGCGAGCTGAAGGGCTTCGCCGGCAGCCCGGGCGTCATCGAGGGCAAGGCGCGGGTGTGCAAGACCGTGGACGAGGTGCGCGCCCTGCAGGAGGGCGAGATCCTGGTCGCACCGACCACCTCGCCGTCGTGGGCGCCCGCCTTCGCCAAGATCAAGGCCTGCGTGACGGACGTGGGCGGCGTGATGAGCCACGCCGCGATCGTCTGCCGCGAGTACGGGATGCCGGCGGTGGTCGGCACCGGCCACGCGACCAAGATCATCAAGACCGGCATGACGCTCAGGGTGGACGGCTCGACCGGCGCGGTGGCGATCGCGCGCTAGGGGAACGGCGCCGCGCGGCGGCGACACCGCCGCGCGGCGCGTGAGCCGACATCCATGCAACGCGACGCGGCCGTCACGGCGCCGGAGCTCTGCTGGTTCCAGGAGGTGAACCAGGGGGCGGTGGCGCTCGTCGGCCAGCTCGA